>SDBT01002334.1_pt1 | contig 33636 bp, 26 predicted proteins | sample 2277101 | NCBI WGS metagenome assembly SDBT01 (sample SAMN10404973, study PRJNA504765) | marine sediment metagenome | isolation source: marine sediment core GS10_PC15, 103 cmbsf | place: Arctic Ocean: Southern Knipovich Ridge | collected 2010
GTAGCCCAGATCCTTTACCTTGTTCCCTACAAGGCAATGGCAAGAGAGATTTATCAAAAGTTTGACTTCTTGAGGGACAAGCCGTTTGGGAAGAGGGTTGGGATGTGGACAGGAGATAAGGCACTCGATGAAGAACCACTTCTTGGAACCAATCTCCTTGTCTTGACATATGAGTTGTTTCAGCTGATGTTGAGGAGTGATCTCGATACTGTCTTGGGTGTTGACCTCATCGTGATTGACGAGCTCCACTTCATTGAAGAGCCCAACAGAGGTCCCCGACAGGAGGCAGCTATCACTTGGCTCCTCTCTCTCCCAAGACGGCCTCCTATTCTTGCGCTCAGTTCGATTGTGAAGAATATCAAACAGATACGAGAATGGTTGGATTGTGGAAAGAACTACGTGACATCAAAAAAGAGAAAGAATCCCCTCTACGAAGGAATAGTCAATCCGGTCAGTATGTCAATCGAGTTCTATGATAATGGTAGAAAGGTCCGAGAGGAACCTCTTTCAGTTCAGGAGATTCAGGGGAAACTCTCCTTATTGATCAGTTGTGTCGTGGACTATCTACAGAAAGCTGAAAGGGGCAAACGACAACAAGTCATGGTCTTCGTGCCAACCCGAGCCTCAGCACGACAGACAGCACAGGCTCTCTCAACAAAGCTCAGGGAGTATGTGTCTTCTGGAGACATCGACCTTCCTGAGAAAGACATCAGCAATGCCTTGGATCGCCTAAAGGAAACCACACACTCCTCATCAGACACTCTAAGCACATTTGGCAAATTACTTGCCACTGGAGTCGCCTTTCACCATGCAGGGTTAGGAGGAAGACTCCGTAGACTCATCGAGACTCTATTCAGGGAACAACATCTTGTTGTCTTAGTTGCAACTACTACCTTAGGCATTGGAGTCAATCTCCCTGCGTCACGAGTCTATTTTCTTGAAACGACCGCAGCTCGTAACCCTTTGTCGCCAATCAAGTACAGAAACATGGCTGGTAGAGCAGGAAGACCTGACTTTTGGGAAACTGGAGAGAGTATTATTCTTTCAGAGTATGAAAATGATACAGAGTCAGCAAAAGCCGAGTACATTCTTACCCCAGAGCCTTTACTTGAGTCGTATATTCTTCGCAACCCTCCTGAGACAGAAGAAGCACTCTTGGCTTGGATCTCACAGGGTCTTGAATCCTTCAACAAGCTCCTCCAGATTGTGATGGGCAGTTTTAGGCCACCAAAGTCAGACTCAGAGGCAAGGGATATTATACTAGATTCATTACACGCTCTTGAGAAGTATCAGTTTATCGAGCTTGATGTGTCTGGATCTGAGCCTAGATTCCGCTGTACAACCTTGGGTCATGTTTCTGCCACGAGTGGAGCTAGACCGGATGATAGTCGCTTCTTAATATCAAATCTTTCACCAGACAGCCTGATAGATGAGGATGGAGAGTTCGATAGACTTGCCGCCCTCTTCTACCTCTGTCTCACGAGTCGGTTCGATAATGTCTATATTGGCAAGGAGGTCAGGGACCCTCCAACGTATCACAATTATCTCTCAACGTTAGACCGATCAGCTCGCAGCAATCTATTCTCTAGTGGAGATCGTACGAAGCATGCCTTCTTTACCGCATGTCTATTGGATGATTGGATCTCAGGAAAGTCTCTAAGGGAGATTAGTAAATCAATCAAGAGAGAATACTCTGCAGAGGAGCTCGTTGAGCGATTGGTCCCAAATGCTGTTGAGATGCTCCATTACTATCTCCAGATAGCTGACAAGTGTGGGCCAGACCTTGTTGGCTCTAACAGAGACCTCCTGGATCATTTACATACACTTCGCGACTGTCTTGAGGTTGGAGTAGACACTGATAAGATTGATCTGGCTCGACTCTTCATACGTCGTGATGATGGGAGGCATATTGTTGAGCGGCTCTCATCCCTTGGTATAAAGACAGTACAGGATCTTCTTGAGTTCCCGTATGAGGACTTTAATGAGGAGCTGGCTGGAATGGAACGGAGCAAGTTCTTTTTCTCCAAGTCCCGAGCCCTCTTATTGATAAAGGGGATACACGAGAGGAAGGATGAATACATCAGACTTCTGGCAAAACATCTCTTTGTCTACAGTGATGTGATCGAGAAACTACTCTCTAAGCCCGAGAAGTTTGAGGAGGGAGTGAGATCGGCAGCTGAACAGATTGCCAGTAACTGGCCCAACAGTCTAAAGGCTCGCCAGGTCAGAGATAGGGGAGCAGGTTCTAATCTCCCTCGTCCGGAGGTCTACATAATATCATCAAAGGGAGAGGAGCCAGTCCGACTCTGTTTTGAGGCAAAGAGTCAACAGCGAAGAATACCCATTAGCAGTCATGAGAAGGCTCTCTCACCAACTTCAAAGTGTCGAGGAAGCTCAACACACAGAATTACAGTGGGATGGCCGTCGTTCGATGAAAACCTGCACAGCACTGCACAGGATAGAGAGGTGACTCTGATTGACGCCCAAGCCTTTGCCTTGGTCTATGTATGGACCATCTCAAAAATGCTCACCTTGAACAAACTGCTCTCTGGTTTTGATAAGACCGGCATCATTCAACCAGATGTATTCGACTCGCGTATCCCGGGTTGGTGGAAACCACGAACAGCTTTATTCTAGGTTGGAGTAGAGAGGTAAGGTCCTAGGAAGTTACTACCACTATTGGCACCACTAGAGTTTGGTCAAGGGTCAGGAACTGTCAAAGGCGCAAACCTTACTTCTTCAACTTGATGTGGCCGTCATTGGCACTCAGGCATCATGCTACTATGATAATGAACCATTGACATATATTCAACAATACCAAGAGTGACTGACGACCCACCTTAGGTGCCTAGTCGGGAGCGAATACTGGGCCGCATGGAGCGCAAGACATCTGTTTCTCTTGTCTGTGGGGCAAGAATTCAGGACTTAGGTTTCCCTCCGCATCACGATTTGTCATCACGGTCTGGCCACACCATAATAGGGTGGCACTAGTTTCGCTCTGGCAATGGCGTCCAGTTTGAAGTCAGGGCTCGTCAGGGAAGTGTTGCCTGATTCGAGAAACACTCCAAATGTCAACTGCCCAGAAAACGACTTTCCAATTGGGTTTCTGGAGTTGATGTGGACACAGTTGTTCTTGCTGAAGTCTAACCGAAGTCTATTGTGATACTCATAGCATTCTATTTCGTCAATGAGGAGTACGGGATAGTCTTTACCTTCCTTTCTCCAGAGTCTTATTGGGTGAGGGATATCAACGGTTTGATTCTCGACAACTAGGTGTTTGTAAGCACGAGGGTCGACATTCCACAACAGCTTTGATGGGTCTGGGAGACCGACTCTCCAGTCTTTAATCTCTACCTTTCGAACAACAAAGAACACATCAACCGAACCCTGATGAATCCGTTTCAGAGATTCTAGAGGTGAGACCACTCCGGCCGTGAGGCCGAAGGGATAATAGTCTATCTTACCAGATGACTTTGCCTTCTTCAACTCTTCCGACACTCTGACCATGATGTGGCACACTGTTGAGTCTTCGTCGTCCCACATATTTTCCTCATAGCCTTCAAATCCGACTTTCATTATCGCAAATGGTCTTGCGAACTTTCTAATCGTCGTTACCATACATGGTGCCCTCCAAGGTTATTTCTATTTCAAACGTTGGTGGAGTCCAGACGTTCCTATTTAACTATTCGCCAGGGAGAAAGAGTGAGTGAGAGAGGACGAACCTCTCTTCGTATGAAATGGTGAAACTACATCTACTTCTCTAGATGTTTAGTTCAACTATACCAGAAGTGATTGGCTACCCACATCAAGTTGAATTCCTTGAGGTCTTCTTTCGTTCGTGAGAATCACAGGCTCCTGCTCCTATGTAGAGAAACTATCGAATCAGTGATCAGAAAACGTTGGGATCTTATGGATGCACGGCAGGCAGTTTACTCTATTATCAAATCATCATGAGTTGCGCTCGTATTGATTTTATGGATGAACGCTTTCCTAATTGGTTAGATGAGAATTTGAATGGTGACAAGTCACCACTTAAAGAATCATTTGAAGAAACACCTATCTTCTCAGCAAAATCCACAAGACAGATTCTGGGTGAGTTAATTCAAACGATTTTAAACGAGTTTAAACAAACAATAAACAGTGTTTAACGTTACACGAACGTCAATGAACGTGTCTGAACGACGTTTTAACGTGGTTGAACATAACTCAACAGCACTCGAACAATACTTTCGCCCACCTGGGCGGTACTTATTTGTTTAGACGAATAGACTGTCCGCATAGACAATGTTTAACTGTTACCAAGTCATTACATACATGAGTAGTTCGCCTATGGGCGGACAATCGTGGGGATCTAGGCCTATAGGCATAGTCACCCACGCCTTCTCCTTCTATGTCGGGGGGAATCGCTTGATACCACAACCCCACACTCTCCCAGCTTGGTTCGTATCGAATTTGGGAAGAATAGTGTTGAAACCACTCATCATTATCTTGTCCCTAGATGTCTGAGTACGAGTTGGGTTTGTTCTGATAAACTCTGATCTTCCCAAACAGTATACAACAAGATCAGTGAGTTGTGCCATGTTTCTGTACTGTGAGTTCACAAAGAGTGGGTCTTCAATTAGGAATTCATTGGACAGGTAATGAGTTCCAGCCTTGAGGAATCCTCTTAATAGAGCCCTGGTCTTGTTATCAAACCTGATAGAGATTGAATCAATCATCATAAGACCGTAATGAGGCGTGAGATTCTGTGCGACTCTAACGGTATTCTTTTTCTTAAGGAACTTACATAACCGCTCAAAAAGAAGCCTATGCGCCCAAACAAATGGACTCACTCCAGACCAACATCTATTCTTATCAACGATGACTGCTGCTAGTGTGCAATCAAATCCTGCAACGAGCCTGTAAACTTCATCTAGCAACTGCAAAGTCCCAGCGGGACCAAGACTCCGAAACACTTTCTTACCGTAGGCAATATCCACTCCATGAAGTTCCACGTTTTCTGGACTGAGTTTGGGAAACCATTTCGTCTTGAAACTGTTGACCTCAGTGTCCACGATTTGCCACTGATCCTCGTTGATTATGAATGCAGATAGTATGTAAAATCTAGACTTATCACGCTTAGATGGTGTGCCAGATTCATCAATGTAGATTAAGTACAATTTATTGCCCTCAATGTTTCACCTAGTTATTGAAGCTCTGGTTATAAGAAGGTCTCGAATCGGTTCATCTAGGCGAAGCAAGCCGAGATTCTATGGCAATGGTTCGTACTGATTATATAGTTCAGGCAACCGCATTTTCAGAAATTGATAAGCGTCAATAAACCGCTTCGCTTCATCCTCGATATAATGTTCGATTTTTCCGTATTCTCCTTTGTCATACCACTTGGGAACTTCACTGCTATCGAATTCCTTTCGGACAAACCAGTTCAATGTCGCACCCTTAAAACGACCATAATTAACCATAACAATCGTGTCCTTGATATCAATAAGTGGAAGTTCCTGATGCAGCCATCTATTATCAAGATTGACACCGAGTACTTCTTTGAAGCGAATCTGTAAGAATGTCAAATCAAAACGTAGATTGAATCCAATTGGGATGAAGTTCCAAGCATAATTCGGATCTAGTATATCCAAGAACCGTTCGAGGATTTCTTCTTCAGAAGACTCCCACTCTTTGAGTATCTCCAGTCTAAATCTTGTTGCTCCGGTTGTTGTATCAATCTCTTGAAATTGAATAGTTATGATCTTGTGCTGATATGGATTTAATCCACGTGTTTCTATATCGAAATAATATTCTGGCATAAACTCACCCACTCACGATTTCCCAAGAAACTAGTTCTCTTGGAAAGATTGATAGGGAAACACATCAAGTTATCGCTGTTCTTTAGAGATATGTCATTTTAGTGATTCTGAATTTATTCAGTGATTTCCGCCTATCAAACTTTATTTCTGCTTATTCTCTCCTGAATACTACCAACACGATCAGAATTACTGCAATCCCTGCAATGGCTATTACTGCAATTCCTAGTGATGAATCAAATGGGAATGGCCAAGTAACTCCTTCAAACAGCGAAATCCTAATCAGGGAATCTGATTCATACTCAGTATTGATGTATCTTGAGTAAAATGTATGAAGTACTCCCGTTGTCCTTACGTAGATCTCTGCGTGGGTTTGAGTTGCTAATACCCAGGAAACCGTGTAATTGTAGCCGATGAGGTAGGGTGTGCTGATAATATCCTGAGTCACATTTGACTCAGGTGTATCTGCAAGCCAACTCTGCCAGATACTCACAATATGGCTCCAGTTACCAACTGGATATACTTGCCAACCCAAAGATACCTCAATTCCGGTTCCATTTTCGTTGAACTGCGATGTCCCAGGAGAGTCCGGAAGGTCCGCCATTGTATTGATGTCATCTGCGATGCTTGGTAGACTATCGATTATAACGTAGAAATCATCATCTATGGGACTGGTCCAATATCCCAGCTCTACGATTCTGTGATAGTCAAATCTACTCCCGATTGTGACACCCCAATGGAAACCCTGATTGCTTGCAGCTCCCACTGGAGTGACAACAAAACATAGAACAAATAGTATTGCCATCAATTGAAAATATAGAATCTTGGACATATGTAGCACCTCAACTTACGAATCTGATAATGGTCCTCTACCTAGATATTGATAGCTCTCTGAAACTATAAACATTTGCTCCCAATTCGCTTGACAGTGGCGAGTATCCTACAACTTAGGATAGAACGACCATCCGAAACATATTCGTAACCAATTCGAATGGTAGAAAATCACTTATGTACAACTCGTGGAGTATTTTCTTCACTCATGTAATTCCCTCGTCAGAAGGATAGCGTATATTATACGCAACGGTAAAAAATTACTTGCTCAGAAGATATAGCTTTCTGTGGCGTGTAATCACGATTGATTCAGTTGGATGGTTTGTGTGTGGGAAAATAAAGGGGTCTGATTCATTTTTTTTCATAATACGAATATTCCAAGATTCATTATTGTTAGAAAACCGAATTTTTTGAATATGGATTTTGTTTCAATAACACAATTCATCCGATAGCAAGTAAGTATTATATCTATACAATATAGAATAAGAAGCATGAGAGGCATTTCGAAAAACTTTGTGATAGCATTCAAAGATATATTTGACAAATACAACTGGAACCGATACGGTGTCTTTATGACAGGTATTATTGGAGTCACCTCGGTCCTTGGTATTTATGTTTCAGTCTGGTTCTTTCTTCTGTTCATATTATTACTATATCCACTTCCAATAATAATTCGCAAAGCAAGAGAACGAAGTAAACCATATGATGGACCGTTACTCTGGGTTCCTTGAAACATGATTTTTTTTCTGTGGACATAATATGTAGGAACTCCGTCAGACTCTTGCAAGCCGTCAAGTACATCCTTCATCTTTCGGCATGTACTATCATCCCTCGATGGAGTGAAACTAACTAGCAGTTCTACTGTCTATTATGTCTGGCTAATGATTTTCAGAAAGAGATGGATGAAGTTGGAGGATGGTTCAAACTTTTGCAGAAACTCTTGTCTTCTCCCAGATAACTTAAGTTTCGATAACCACGAGGAAAGTCAGCTGATGCATGTAATTCATACTCAATTCAATTTGGTTTTTTTGTTACATCATAGGACACTAGTTCTGATACAGACTCCGAACTGGCGATTTAGGGAACTAAGAGTGTTGTCAATGCGGCTGAAGTAAACCCTCCTAATGAGAAAAATAGACCAGCTACTAGAATCCTCTTCATCCTACGTGCTACTTTCAATTGTTTTTCTGTTCTGAGAAAAAGGATATTTTCCACCTGTATAAGTGGAATCTACTTCAACATAATAATCCAGGGAGCCCATAAGGATACCAGTTGGCCAGTCTCTCATTTCATGACGAAAATGACCTGTGGTATGTATTGCACTCACAGTTGATGTTAGCGCAACCCCAAGAAGAGCTACAGCCACTAGGTTAATCGCTAATGCCCAATATACATTTTTCAATATTAGTTTTCTCCTAGAAAAACTGCCATCTGCCAGTCCTACATTACTTTAAAGTATAAGATGACTTTCTCTAACCATGACGAACAAAAGAAGAATATTTCCAGAGAGGTTTTGGTTTGTGTATCAGGATGACTTGAAGAAGTTTCTCGAATAACCGCGTTCAGTCTTGATCGCTTTCCAAAATCTCCATTACTCGTTTACCAATAGCACGATGTATTGCATCTTCAATTTTTTCCATGAACGGTCCAAGAACATCTTCTTCTATGTCATATTCTTGCATTGTTCCTATTGTTTCTTTATCGACGCCCCTATATTCCTCATCAAAACCCCTTAGAATTATATTTGCTCCTTCTTTCGCTATTTCATTTATCATCTCATCAGTAATTACAATCTCAAAAGAAGGTCCAAGTATTTCCCTAAGTTTATCTTTGTCGTTCATTTCAAAACCTTATCAACACTATCGAGCGCAAACATAAAAAGTTGATGATGGTAATGATTGGAATAACTTTAGAGATTCCTCTAGTATTGATCTTTTACTGGATCGCCAAAAAACCTATCAGACTCAGTAACTACTGATGGAGTGATAGTATTTCTTTTCTTGTCGTACCTCTTTTCTATTCTTTCTAATATATAATGTCTGAGAATGTGAGGAATATTCAGATATCATGCACTACAAAACGGTTTACTCATTGTTGACAGTACACAGGTTCAGTCAACAGGCTAACAACTACTTGAAGATCACTTCAGTATTTTTCTCCAGATTTGTGTTTGTTGTATTTATTAGGAGAAGATGTCTTTCTCAGTCTGTGATCAAAGTCAGACCTGTTGATGATGCCCAACGAAGGTACAACAAGGACATTCTCAAAGCCTATCTTGAGGGCAGGAAAACCATGAATTGGGTTGTAGGTTGTCTGATAGGGATCGACCTGGAGACCTTTGACAACCTCACTCGAGAACTGTCAACTCATGTGATGTTTCCTCGATATCAAGAGATTCCTGAGATCCGAAAAAGACTTGCTGACAATTCAAGTCAGCAGGAGTAGTTCTCAATGGTAGACTGGAAGACTGCACTTAAAATAAAGATGGGCGCGAAACAAATCAGACTCGCAGTCATTCTCCTGATCGGTCTCGGAGTTACCTTCCTAATGTCATGGCAACTGGTCATTGGAGAATTCATGCTCGCTTTTGTTTGTCTAATAGGACTGTTTGTCCTCGCATATATCTTCATCATTGTCAACAAGCAGCCTTTATGATATTATTTCGACCCATTCATTTGATAATTATCTTATAGCAATACTATGTTACAACTGAGGTTCTCGTTTCACTGACAAGAACTTGGATTGAAGCATATTTGAAATCTCACACAATTTAAAGCCATCAGCACATGATTGTTAAAGAACTTGCACTTGATCTTAGATCCCTGATAATTTCTTTGAATTGAGTGAATTTTCGATATTGTTCTGATTAATTTAGAAGGAAGTTCTTGGTTTTGTTTTTACTATTTCAGATTCCTCTGAAGTTCCTTCGCCACCTCGCTGGGCCAATGACAAATGATATTGAACCTATTGAATATCTCATCTGTGACAATATGCGAGCAAAAGTCCGGTCCTGTCGGAGAAAAGGACAAGTCACATGAAGCGAGATAGAATTTGACATCATCATATTGCTTGTAGAAACTGTAAAGATAGGTCGCTTCGGCTAGAATCTCTCTATCAGTGCGGCCTGCGCTTTTCATCAAAAGTCGTTTCAATTGGATGTGGCGGTCTTCTTCGTCTTCAAGTATGGCATTGTAGGCCTCTGGTTTGTATCTCTTTGACGATCCCCCGGCCTTTTTATAGGCGATGTCTTGGATATTGATATCTCTTGCTTGTTGAATGAGTTCATCATACATCTGTTCGACCTTTGGTATCCAAGGCGCCTTATGATTTGGTAACACTGGCTCTCTCATCATAACTGCAAGAAGATCGCTTAGTCTGTCCTCACATTTATTTAGAACGATTGAAAGGAATTCATAGAGTTGCTCTTTAGTCGCATTAGGCCGACATTCCCTAAGAGTATCAAGTACACTCTTGTTGAACACACCATGAACTTCATTTTCAATGGTGTTCGTAATCACTCCAACGCGTGTGCCTATGTGTTTCTTGAGGAGTCCGGTGAGATGCGTTGCATCGTCAAAGAACTCGTGCTTGAATGGAGAGTTAAAATCTTTCACATATGTGACATATACCGATGATGCAATAAGCACGTTACTGTCAACAATGACCTTAATGATCATGTACAGCACCAGTTATGTATTCACTAAATACCTTGTATCCTTTCTTTTTGGTTTCAGTCGGAATTGCCGCTAAGTCTTCAACCTCATTTGGCACCATGTCCACCATTCTGGCTACGTTCCGAAGGTATCTTGTCCTGTCAAATCCTTGAACTCTGGATTGATCTATTGGACCGGATTTAGCCTCGTCAAGGATACTGAATGTATCAATTAGAATTGGCAACACCTGTGAAGCATCATCTGCGACCCGAGGATTGTCACCTATTTCTGGCGCTATCTCAAACCGTTGAATCATTCTACGTATAACAAGTCCGCAGTTCCTTGCTGTATGATATAGAGAAAAGGTGTTTTCCAGTTGTTCTTCATGTTTCAACTCAAGCCAGTGGGAACTCATCTGCTCAAATGTCATGGATAATTCCTTGAGAGGTTCAATGATTCCTAAGTCCACTTTTCCTGTCTGTTCTGCTCTCTCGATAAACTCTGATACGCTACTGAATAGTTCTGAAACATTATGCATGACTACCACATCACGGCTTTGTGAAACTGGGTTTCATCGACAAAAAAGTTGTCAATTACCAAGGCAAACTCTTTGTTACTTTTGCAGATATTTTTCACCATCTTACCACGCCAGCCAATTGTACATGTGTTATGTGCGTTTCTATATACCCACACCGTCATATAAGTTCGTTTCTGCGCTATTGAAATGCGCATATTTTGTGTGAAACAAACAATTATTGGCTGTACATTGAGGGGTTACGCAAGATAGAGTAAACCATCATACTTTGTTAGTAGTCTAGTCTGTATAGACCTCAATAACATATTCGTAAGTTAACCTCATCAAATGAACTGCCTGTCGCAGTCTATTCTCTCAAGTGTCGAAAAGATAGCCGTGTCAAGACCTACACATTTCACAGAGAGGATTTTGGAAAGGCTGAGATTGCACTTGCCGAGAAACATGGTATTCCGCTCTATCTTGTGTTCTTTGACATTATCAACAATGTCCTATACGAGCCTGTTCAGGATGATGGAAGAGAGGACTTTACGTTCTCATTAGATGCTCCTGTTCTGGTGTTGTTGTTCTGATTTGTCCATAGATCCACATATGCTCCAGCTCAGAAAAACTTGACATATTAGGACGTCCCGAGTTTGCGCGCCCATACTTCGCCCGGGCGAACTTTAGTATCTCGCAGCTCGGAAAATCCGTGTTCATAAGATGCCCTCTGATGACACAGAAGACTTGATTCCATAATCATTGGACGCTGATCACAGTAATACTTGATGCAATGAGTTAATATGAAGTCACATTGCTCAAATCCTTGGTAGGTGGACATCTATGACATTGCAGGCAATCGCTCCTCCAGGAAGAGCTGAGAACCTCATCTATACGATACTCCCATTCTCTATTGGACTCTGGCTTTTGAGGTCTGTAACAGATCCAGTATACATTGGTGAGGCATTAGCATTGCTAGGGGTGGTCACTTCGTTGGGTAGCATTGTTCTCTATGAATTCGGATTCGAGGAGCATCTTCTCAATGGAATACTAAAGCGGTTGATGATGAGAACGTGGAACACTGCGCAGAATATGTATGACACATTTCTCGTATGGAACCTATATGTCGAAACTTGGATCACAAGTCTGGAAGAGCTTCCACAACTTGAGGAGAGCAGTGCTGGACGGTTCAAACAGCTTCTATACAGGCTAAGAAGGAATGCGCAGCTACCTGAGGAAATGCGTTCTCCATATTTGACAGACCAAGTAACACAGATTGTGCAGAAGACTATTTCTAGTAATCCCATAAAACGTCGTGTCTGGAGAATTCGTGGATTCTTCTATTTGGTCATTTCATTTCCTCTTCTATGGATGGTAGGAGTCGAAACCCTTGGAAAAGTGCCTGAAACAGTATTCCCCGGTTGGCTCGCACCATTCGTTGGAATCTTTCTCCAATCATTGGACCTCCAGACCTTCGCTTTGATTGGGATTATCGGACTTATGGCGAGCATTAACTACTTCAGACACAGGGATTTAGTCGAGCACACCAGATATCTCACAGAACTCAACTACCTTCAGATACTAATCGCTTTGGACAACGTTAAGCATCCTCAGAGGTACATTGACACGGGAGATAGGAGCGGTCTCAAAAGGGAGTTGGAATTGCTGAACGAGTTACTTGTTCGTGGATATTGGTCGATGTTTGTCCCTAGATGGTCGAGGGTAAAAAGCGCTTTGGAGAGCGAAATCATTGAGCAGTTTGAGCGGGATTCGGCCTATACGTTGAGAAAGCTTTGGGGGAGGTTCATCTGGTCACAGACAAATAAGCGGTATATTGAATCCAGCAGAAGACCTTTGGGATGGTTCATCCACCTTGCATATGCTAGCAGGTCTAGGCTTGACAGACTGACAAGAGAGCTTATCGAAGGTCCTCTTGCAATGGGATATAAGGAAAGCAATGGGCTCGAGATAATAGCAGATCCAAATCTTATACTAGATATGATGCTTGAAAAGCCAACCCAAAAAGACCGCTTTGAGGAATTGGCAATGGTTATCTCTGCAACCCTTGGAGATCCGGACCGCGACAAATTACGTGACATCATGATAAATCTAGCTGATGCATGGACTGGGGGGGATGCATCAGATTTCGATGATCAAAAGACAGGCGAAGTATTCCGCGTATATCTTCTGGAGATGATAACTAAAGCTGAGCAAAAACAATTCTGGCAGAAAGTGAGTATCAAGGCATTGAAGGTGATAATTGAGAGATTGCCTTCGAGAATGGACCGCCAAAATATCATCCATACAGTCATCGATGCGTTTGAAGATTCACGCCTGTTAAGCACGCTTAAAGAGGACTTCTGGATTGAAATATTACGAAACCCGGATACACTTCAACGACTCAAGAAACGTGTCGAAAAGCCAAGAGACATTAACAACCTAACTGCCCAAGCAAGGACGCTGCTTCGCCAGCATGGCATCAAACTTCTATGAATAGTAGTTCGTGAGAAGACAAGTGCAATTCAACATAATAAATTAGCTGAATATTTTTACTAGGAATGATATTCACCGCAAATGAAAAGATGGGAGATGTCGATAAAACCTCTCTCTATTGAAGTAATGAATTTGCATCTGTTTCCCTTACCTGTAAGACAAGAACTCTAATCCAATTATTCCTCTGCACATGAATTCCGTTAAGTATTAGGTTATCAGGAATTTTCTGATAGATGATCAAGACATTTCGTCAGAAAAAGAGGTAGTCACATAGTCACATCAATTTGAACGAAAACCAAATAAGGATTAGTTCCAGTCTAAGATTTGGTAGAGAGTGATGAGTTTCAAATTTAATGTCGTAGCCAAGTTACCTCCCGCAGTGATGATGGTCATTGGTGCGTTTCTTATAATCTTGGGTGTTAATTGGAATTCACCAGATCTCTATACAGTTGGAATAATGTGTCTATTTGCAGGTGTTCTTCTACAGGTTTTATTCCTGTTCTGTATGCGTCGTCCGAGGTAAGACAAAGTAAGAGAGGGAAAAACAGCATGGCAGACCTCGTATTGTATTCAGCACTATTAGGCGCATTCATGATGCTATTAGTCACTATTCATTCAAAATTCCTTCCTACACTCAAAGCTGGAGTAAATACGCGAATCGAGGAGCTAAAAGAAGAAGCTTCAATCAATTATGGGTCTACTACTGGAAATCCAGAATCAATCCTTAGTATTGCTCTTTACGCAACTAGAATCAGAGAGATAGAAACAATACATAGCGCTGCACGAGTGTTAGTTAAGATGTCTTTGGGGCTTGCGATAATCACATTAGTTATCCAATTTACTGTATCATTCGTTGGGATTCTTCCAAATGGTATAGAGTTTCTTGATATTGTATTAGCTGTTAGTGTTATTCTGTGTGTTGCAGGAATCTTGCCTCCGTTTCTTAAATGGTATGATTGATGTGAATTTAATTAATGCCGTGATGGACCTCATTAACTTAGCACGGGCAAAAGACGATAGGTTCATCATTAGACGAACCAAGCAAGAAGCACTCGACGTGAACAATAAACCCCTATTTGAACAAGAAGTATTAGAGATTACAGAAGAGTTCGAGGTTACTCCAGCTGAACTAGAGTTCTATGAAGCGGCAGAAAAATATGCTCGTGAACGTTTCAAAGGAACAGGAGCGGGTGCACTTGTTGCTGTGGTTATAGGTCGAGCGATATCCTCCAGCATCCGAGCAGGAGTTAAAATGCTTGCACGAAGAAATGCAAAACTCCATGTTCTAGGACCTGAAGCTTCTGAGGAGATTCTAGATGCGGCGAGAGAGCATTTACAAGAGGGTGGAGAACTCTCAGAAAGCGAAATCGATGCCATATTGAGTGCTGAGCCCATAAGCCCAGAAGACCGAGATGCTGAGCTTCTCCTCCTTATCCCTGTACTAGAAATGGGCCGTCAGCTTATCAGTGCACAGAAGATTGATAGCAAGGGACTATATTTTCTAAAGAACATCGAAAATTGGATGGCTGATGGACGGAAATGTCTTGTATTCACTGGGTTCTTGGAAACAGTGGATTATCTCAATGAGATTCTCGAAGGTAAAGGATATTGTCTCGGAGAAATAACTAGCAGGGTTTCGATGGATGAAAGAAAACGGATTGTAAAGAAACTCACTAATGATGACAATCCGAGGATCATTATCGGAACAGATGCAATGTCTGAATCTCTTAACTTACAGGCAGCTAGTGTAGAGATCAACTATGAGGTTCCATGGAGTCCAGTTGCCTACATTCAGCGAGTAGGCAGGATATGGAGGTTGAAACAGAAAGAGAAAACCCTGTATATCCATAACTTCCTCCCTACTTTTAAAGTAGAGCGGAGGGTCCTTGAGGTAGTGCTCGAAAAAATCAAGACCATTAATGATGAATTTGGAGAGATAGGTCTCAGCGTTTTCAGTAGAGAACTAGGAAGTGTTGAGGAGATGGTCCGTCGAGAGCATGAAGGAGAAGATGTCAAGAAACGGGTAGAGGATGCCTTCAGGGAAAGCCAACGAGTGAGCAGACGTGTCATAGACGTTCTCAATAAGAGTATGACACTTCCGAGGGTGGTTAATCTCGAGGAACTACAAAAGAGTGCTCATATCAATCTTGACGATACCTTCACTGAAGGTGATCTCATTAGTTTCCTTGAGTTTTTGAAGTTCACTGGATATGCTTCTGGATATCTTCCTGAGAGTGACACTGGTTTAAGCTCATATCATGTGAATTGTGATGGTGAATACATTCCAGTGAAACGAGCATCTCTGTACGATTCTGGTGTCAAGTCTGCCATCAATGTAGCAAAGAATCTAATCGAACGCATCGAGGAGGTTCGGTTTGCTTATCACAAGTCCATGAGAGGGCAACTTGTACTCTATCGAGTGAATGTCGATGGAGTGACTATGTACGAAGAACCAATACTTGTTACTCCTGATGGGGTACTCACTTATGATGGAATCATCTCACTTGCGCCCTATTTTGTTGAATCTCAGGCAATTGTTACATATATTCTCCTTGCAGACTATATAGAAAAACGAAAGCATGAATGGTTCGAACGAAAGTTTTCTCTTTGGGAATCCAAGAAGAAAGACATTGAACATCAGATAATGGAAACAGAAAATGAATCACGGAGAGAGGTAATGCGTGCGACTCTCATAGAATATGTAGCAGAGAAGCCAACGGAAGTACAGATAGAGCAGGTCAAGGAAATTTGCGACGTGGAATTTGAGAAGACAGAGAGTGAACAATCTTGGCTTGAACGTCATGAGGTAGAACAACGTGCAATGGAAGTTGCTACTGAATACTATCAAGGGCGTAACTATGAAGTTCATGATGTTGCTCGTCAGAACAGAGGATATGACATTCTCTGTAAGAAGAGAGCTGAAGTCTTACGTGTAGAGGTCAAAGGAATTCTTGGAGCCTCACATCCAACCCTCACAGAAAAAGAACGTAGGACTGCAGATCAACTCAAAGAAGGTTTCGAGCTCTTTATACTTGATATTAGTGAGAAACGTGAACGTAAATATGCAATTCCAAATCCCGTTGCGAATATCAGACTGACACCACATGAGAAGACAGTCTATTCAGTCACAGGATATAGTGAATTCAAAATAATCTGATAGGAAAATACAGAAAATGACTATTAAAAAAACAACAAGGAAGAAGTCGTATCCTAGGAATAAAAAACACTATAATCGGGATCCTCTAGCATTTAGAATCCAATATCACGATTATACCGGGAAAGGATATCCAAATATTACAAATGATCCCAATGAAGTAAACTGTTCTATCTGTCTAAATGCAATAGCTAAATATGGTTTGTGAAGGTAAGAATCGACTGATAATATCAAAAGAATCATTTTAAGCATCTCCAAGTATTCCATTCCTATCTGCGAGTTTTGCTAATAATTATTGATACAAGTCAGTACACCTCATCTCATGTGACAAGATTATGTCATTTCATCTTCTTTGATGTTTGTAAAGTTCAATAATCAATTCTTGTGATATACAATGACTGCTTTGGGTTTCTCCGCAATCTTCATTACTCCATCTAATTCCGCTTGATTAGATACACTGATGAATATTCGATTCTTGTTACATTTCCAGATTCGGATAGTTTCATCAAATCCTTCGATTTTGTGTGGTTTGCATCTCTTTGGTAATTCTCGAGGAACCGTAGCCCAAATATATTCTACTTTGTGAATATCATCTACTTTAGGAAAATCAGGCTTGAAATCATCCAGCTCTGCTAAATCTCCAACTACTTGTTCTCCAAGTGGAATTGTTCTATTTTCTTCTACTTCATGTTTTTCAAAATCCCGCTCATCAAGAACTAGATATGCTCCTAGATGCTCTCCTAGTTTCTTGGAAACTGAGTATTCCCAGTTAGCATTATCCCACCAATGATTCAACACTTTGAGTATTTGTACTGCATTAGGTCCCTTTAGTAGCAAACCTACTTCGAATCCGTCTTGAAGACTGATCTTCTCAAGATTCGCAGTCATAATGAGCGCCTCTTTTCCTTTTTCAGTTTCAGCATAAATCACCTTAGCATGGAGATGATCCAGTCCTCTAACATCTGCGCCTTTCATCTTCAATTCATGGATATGGGGAGTTGTCTTGGGTCGTTGTCTCACTAAGAGTCTGATATTCTTCGTCTTAGCACAAGATGCTAGTTCATCAAAGATTGCATCGTCATCAGAAACCCCATAGGTTGCGATAAAAATCTCTTGTTGACTTTCTTGAAGTAAGCGTTTGATTTCATTGCGGAGTGTTGTTGTTCTATTCGGAAACGTCACTACAAACTTCTGAAGATTATGAATTACTGCTGATATTTCATTTGTAATCGATGGATTGATTTCACGCGCATCTGTCAGGATATTTGGTTGCAGTAGTTCTCTCTCTCCAAGTCCCCACCATGCTGCTAAGAAGATTTCAAATAACTCCTCAATTTGACTACTCTCTAGGATGATGCCCAATTCCGGATGGAGAAATGCCTCTGTGGTGAAATTAGCTGTTGATAAAACGCCACGCTTACTGTCACTCTTTGGGTCCGCTATAATGAACTTTGCATGAACTTGTGCATCTCTTAGGAGTGTTTTAGAGCAAAGACTATTGAGCATCTGTTCGTGTTCTATTTGCATTTGCTTCTTCCATGATTTTTCTTCAGGAATATCTTCAGCAATACGGTCCTTAGAAGCAGTGAGTATGTAGACACGAACACCTCTATCAGACGCAGTGAGAATGGCATTCAATAGTTCAATATCACTGATGAGAAATGAGCATATTATGAGAACCTCTTTTGCTTCTCTGATTATGTCAAGAACCATTGACTTGAGAGAACCTCCTTCCTCTCCACCTGAAAGCAGAGGAGGGGAGGTGTCCTTTTCCCAGAAGCTATTTTGACGAGAGAACCATGCTGAACCAATTTCTTCATTTCTTCGATCAACTGTGTGTTTCTGTTCAATTATAAAGGGATTACTCATTTTACATCACCATGTAATAGATCAATGGGAGCCTGAAGCAACCACGCTTTGACCGTATCACCAGTCCGAAAGAGTTCTTGTGCTAGGCTTTCCTGGTCCGGTTCCTCTATCTCGAATCGTGCAGGAATTTTTGCGCGTGTCTTTGATACATGTTCACGAAACATCGATTGTCGCAGATACTTGTTTGGGAGTTGGTCAATAAGAAGCCAGTCGAACCAAGCTTGAGCATCCGTCTGAGTTTTTGGTTCAATCCTAACAGGGGGAATAGTGACAGTTTCGAAGACTCCAAAGCCAGGAATGTTAGGGTTAGAAATACTGAACGATTTCTTAAAATTTCTCCTCTCAGTTGGATTGGTTTCTTCAAAGGTAACAATAATATTTTTTTCATCCCTTTTCCAATCTCGACCAAAACCACTAAGGAGTATATCGAGCGTTTTGGCAAATGTTAAATTCAAACGTTCAGGTAATGTAAGTTTTCTATCAATTGGGCTTCCGATTTGTAGATTAATTTGATCTTTTGACGTGAATTGTAGTATCAAATCAGATTGAGAGTTTTTTTGTGGAGTTCCGTATACTTCAACATCCTTGATAACGATGTGTTGTGATTCCTTGTTCACTAGAATTGGTTTATCTATGACCTCTCTGATAAAGTCTGGAACCTCCTGAGCTCTTTCAATCTCTTTCCTTGCTGGTCCATTACGTTTCAGTGACTTACCATCTACTCTTGGATTATGTGGTTCACTGACTGAGAGTACTATTTGAGGTATCAATAGATCATCCACAAAATCTGTAGTAAATAGTCCACTCATTCCAATTGGTATGAGCTCCTTGTCTAAGGCATCTCTACCATCTTTCGTTAAGCGATATTGATCATTGAGTAATCCTTCGTTGACAACTCGTTTTAGCAAAAGTTTTGCATTAAGTATTGGAACTCTACCGACCAGCAGTTTCTCATGAACCATCTTTGCTGAAGTTCTTCCGGAGTTCTCTTGAGCTAGTTTGAGTATTGCTAACCAAACAGGATGTTCTTCATATTTTTGAATAGTTAACCTAAGATCCCAAGTTTGAATAGGAACCTTTCTTCGAAATGTGATTTTCCTGACCTTACTCATTCAACCTTACCTCCAAAAGGAGCGTCATCAGGCAATTCAGCCAATCTTTGAAGCATTTCTGAATCCGTTTGCTTTGCAAAATCAGTCTTACTTCCGATTAATACCAGTTGATACCTTGCACGAGTGATAGCAACATTCAATCGATTTGGGCTATTAAGAAACCCAATTCCCGTTCCTCTATTTCTGACGAAGCTGATGAAAACAATATCTGCTTCTCTTCCTTGGATACTATCAACTGACCCAATTCGGATTTGAATATTCTTCGTCGAGTAGATACTTGAACCATCATAATCTATATTGATGCTACTCTGGATAAATCGATGAAGAAGTTCTACTTGATTGTTATAGAACGATAGAACAGCTACTTCCCAACCTGTTCCTCCAACTTTAGGGTTAGTTGAAGCCCAATCTATGAAGCCAGTTAGCTCCTTGACCAACAATTTTGCTTCATCTTCGTTGCGATCATCTTCACATCGACCTCGCATATCTAACCAGGTTGCTCTTCTTTTGAATCTTTGATATAACCAATCCCGTTCAGTTTCCATATTTGGAGCATCCTTAAGTAATGATGAATCATAAATGTGAGTTCTTGGAAATTTAGAAATCTCAGGATGCATTCGAAATTGATATTGAAGTTTCGTCAATCGTTTATTCAGAGCATTCTCAGGGAAACCACTATTCAATGTGCTATCAAATTCTGCGTCTGGACGAAAACCCTCAACTAAGAGCTCAAGCACACTAGGATATGCACATAGCCTGATCCGATTTAGTAGTCTGTCAAACTGATTTACAGAACTTTCTCTCTCATTGCCAATAGTATCGGAGTTATCATTTCCTAGAAACTCTGGTAATAGAAGCTGCTTCCTTTCACCGTATCTTTCAAAAGTACCATCTTGAGTGTTCCTTGTGTAAAACTCATGACCTAATATAACTGATAGCTCATGATCCCATTCAGTTTCATGGGGTTTCCATAATACATCTTGTTTTTCGAAAAGAGTTCTTTTTGCACTAAAACTAGATCCTAAGATTTTCATATCACCTCGAATTAACTCAAGAGACCCTGGAAGGTAATTCGAAAGCCGCTTAGCATTCATTTCATCACAAATAATAATTGAAGACGCTAATATCTGAGCTAGAGATATTGTATCATCTAGAATAGTACTCTCATCGATTACCGTTGTAAAGAGTCCTTTGCCCTCTGCTTGTATTCTATACAGATCTCTGATAGCTTCAGTGTTTGAAATGAGGAGTAATTGAATAGGTTTCCTTTCTTGTTTTGCAACTGAGTAGATATCAATACAGCATTCTCTCTCAATTGCATCATCCAGAAGGGATCGAACAGTTGCGGCAATACTCTGTACATCAACATGAGGTGAGAGCTGGCGAGGATCTCCACAGAGTACCCATCGCTTAGCAAATTGAGCTGGAACCAAGAACTCATGGAATGTTGTCTTACTGGCTTCATCAATAATTAGAATGTCATAAGCTAGTTTTGCACCCTGCTTTCTATTTGCCTTAATTTCAGGATGTTGGAGAATCCCAACAGTTGTTCCACAAACAAGATTTGCTGAGTCCACCAACATCCGATTAATCCACTCTTTACCTTGTTCAGAATTAAGAGTTCCTAACCAATAATTTTGGGATTCCGTTCGATTTTGAATTATGCTTAATTCATCTATAATTTCTCTTCTATATCGCGGAGCAATTCTATCTAGTTGATAATCCCGAATCAGCGTACTAATCTTATCAGATTCTCCAATTCTTAAGGGTACAATTTGTTTGCAAGCTTTAGGTTCAGCCAATAATCGTTCTAGGGCTTGATCAATTGCTACATGTGTTGATGCACAGAAGAGAACTCTCATTCCCTTTCGAGCAGCCTGATAGATTAGCTCCATTATGGTGTAAGTTTTGCCGGAACCTGGTGGACCCCACAATAGAGAAAAATCAGGAGTTGCCAGAGCTCTTCGAACGAAGATACGTTGCATCTTTGTAGATGGATTCTCTAAATCCGTTAAAAATATCCAATCACTTTCGTTGAGTGTCGGTAACGGTACGTCTGGCCATGATACGTACTCGGTTCTCTGGAACAGATTATGCAGTGGTTGTAAATTCTTCGAGGGCTCGTTTATGAAGTTGCGTAGTGCTTCTAGATATTTTCTCCATTGGTAGGTTGATGGTATATAGAGAAGCCAAAATGATTTCTTCCGGTTGTTGAATACAGTTTCTGGAAGAGATGAAAGAAGAATCCTATTTTGTGATTCATGATAGTCGAGTACCTTAATGGGATACCCTAGAAAACTCCGTTCATCACTGTTAGCAAGAATCATTTCCTGTAATTCTCTTGTCATACTTCGGGGGATTCTCTCCCAATATGGAATAGAATTGTTGACTTCAATGGATGAGAGTAGTTGGGCTCTTTCACGAAATGCCTTCTTCCAGGAGTTCCTTTCGTCAGATTCTGTGTCTATAATGCGAACCCATGTCGCATCTTTGTGATCATCAAGAATGACACTACGTACTCTTCTATCTACCCATTTTAACTTCAATGCCGCATATGTACCCTCAAGACTGACTATTGTATGATTCAAGTATCTAATGATATCACTAAGCCCGATAGACACTCTATTCATTAAGTGATAGCAGTCTTCATTAGAATCGACATCAGGTAAATTACGGTATGCAATAACTGAAGAACGGAGTTGGTGAGGGTCATATTCCATAATCAATTATCCTCCCTACTATCTACATTCACTAATTGCTCACCTTGTTCAAGAATATCATTATCAATGAAATATTCTGAACCACCCCTTTCCACAAGTTTATTCCAGCTAAAGCCCACCTGACGAAGCGCCTCCAAGACTCCGACCTCTAGAATTGGTTCGCTGTATATGTAAGTTCCTTGTGTATTCTGCAAGAATTTCCCCAATGGATCAACCATAACATAAGATTCCATCATCATCTCATTGTCTTCACCAATTGGATTCAAATCTTCATGCTGTCCAACAAAGTTGTAAAATTCAGCTGACGATATGGAGAGATCCTCGATGTACTCATCGTTCTGTCCTTTCACTGGAAGGACCTGGAGAAACTTCAATCGATCGGGTTGTAGAATTTCAAGAATCTCATGAAGGTCCTCCTCAAGAACCCATCTAGTAATAGTGACATTCACCTTCAGTTTGATATCATAGTAACGGAGAAGTCGAGTCACTTCTTTCAGATTTGATAGATGGCCGCCTTCACCTCGTCCCAAGGTATGTTCAGTAAATTCATTTCCACTATCTATGCTAACACCAATCCAATCTATAGCAGCTCCATAATTCTGCAAGAATTCCTCTGTGATGAGACTGCCATTAGTTACAATCATAGTTAGGCAACCCAAATCTTTTGCAAACCTGAGATACTCTCCTAACCATGGGCAAAGCAGTGGTTCACCTCCTACAAAGGTGATTTTCTCCATTCCTGCTTCTACCAGCCTTGAAATCAATCTGAAGCCTTCATGTGGTTTTAGAATTGAGTCCTCTCCTTTTTCTGCTTGAAATCGAGCGAAGCAAAACTTACACTCATAATTACAGTGAGGCCAGACGTGCCAGTTCACACTCCGAACAGAAAGATCCGAATCCTTATTGTATACCGGTTTGCTTTGGGTTTTTCCAGATAACATACACTGTATACTATTACATATTTAGTAAAATATATCGTCTTAATATTCGATATAGTATCGAATTGTTAGATGAACACTACTTGCTTGATTTTTCAAGCATTCGTGCAAAAAGACGACCTGAGGGAGTCAATCGCACATTCAACTCGCGCCCCTCTTTTTCTCTCTGTATTAGATCTCTATTTTCCATACGTCTTAGATGATGAGACACAGTTTGAGCTGTTACATTCATATGATCCGCAATCACACTATTGGCCTTCCGAAGCATCGTTGTTCCAGATTCGGTTTCTTTCAGAAGGACTAGAAGTATCTCTTGTTGTTCTTCACTCAAACTTGTGAGGGGAATGCTCGGAGTTGGTAGAACGATTACTTGTTCATCGAGTGGTGTGTCTTCTCCTTCCTGCAACTCCTTCACATAGATTATTTCCGCGGAAGCTGTAAATCCAGCAAGAAGACACGCAGAGGCCATGATGTTAGTGCCACCAGTCATATTTGCGATTATTCTGTCGTTCATATGCTTCTGCCAGATTTTGATGAATTCCGTCATGACACTCTCCAGCGAGAATGAATCAATCTGTTTCAAGTGACATCTGGTTATTCCAAATGCTTTAGTATTCTCCTTCACTTTTTTCGCTATTATCTCGGGATTCCTTTCTTTTAATTTAGGACTTGAGCCGTAGAGTAGATATGCAATATCTGGAGATGCATACAATATTCCTCTCTGGATGGGTTCTATACTACTTCCTACTGTTGCAATGTAGACAGTGTGTTTCTTTTTTTTCATTTCGATATTTTATCGCAATATTCTATTATATGTCTTACTATTTTTGTATTCTCAAAATCTTCTTCAAGAAAGATTCAAGACTGTTCACATTAAGTACTCACCTCGATAGAGTGATACGGTAGTCCTAAGTTCATTGGGTTTATTGTTATTTATGAAAACGACTCTTCTTCTTCTCTGCGAGGATATCATCAAGCCTTTTGTGCATCGGTTTCTTGAATCAATCTATCAATCCGCTTATTGACCTCTTGCACAATAATGTCCGGTCTTCCTGGAACTATCAGTGAACACACAAGATCTTGTGCTTCCTTCAACAGGTTCTCTACCACCTGTTTCTCACCCTCTTCTCTCATCAGAACCTCTGCCTTTACACTGAGCCCTCTTGCCAGGTATAACCTTACAACAAGATTCCGCTGGTCACACTCTCTGAATATCTCCAGAGCCTCTTGCACCATGTTCATGACCTCTTCTGTTCTGTCTTGGGACAAACGTAGAAGAGCCAAGTTCACAAGGCACTCTCCAAGGAATCTTCTCATGTGCGGTTTATCTTTATCCTCATCTCTAATTTCCTTGATCACTTGCAATAGCTCAGTTTCTTCCGACTCTTCCTCATCGTCTTCGTCCTTGTCATCAAGATCTCCTTCAAGGTACAGCGAGATAGCTGCTCTCAGCTCATCATTGTTCTCTACATTGTACTGTAAAAAAGAATGAAATTCCTCATCAAACCCGCTCGCAAAATCCTCTATCTCATCCCGTGAAAAGTACAACCGGGCCACTCCCAACTGAGTGCCATCTTCAGTCAATTGACTGACTACCACACAGACGCCCTTTTCTATCACTTCCAATTGTGCAGTCCTTGTATAGGGGATATCACTCCACCCACGACTTTGCAAGACACTCTCCACCTCCTCTAGAGCTTTCTCTAGGTTATCCAAGTTGTCCAGTGGAATTGTTTGACTCAATCTTTTTCTGAATTCAGTCAGAATTTCTTCGAGAGTATAGATATAGTCTAATACAAAAGTGAAGGTCTTATTTAACCAAGACCTCCCAGTTGTTGAAGAGATGATGCTCCAGGTGAACTGGGTCTTCACAGAGCCCAAGAATCCAAGATCAACCTTCCAGTTTTCCTTGGACCAATCAAAATCACTCACAGCCAGTTCGGAGATTGCTTCGTACAATCTGGGATACTCGTCAATATGGGAGAACCTCAAACCAAACAGAGCCTTTGCATCAATATCTATACTGTGACGTGTCTTTGTATTCCGGTCTATCAACTCCTCACATTCGGTCAACAAGGCTAGGGCAAAGATATTCAACCACAAGGTTTCAAGAGCACGTAAAGAAGAGTCAGTAGGAACACCATCAAGTTTTACCCTCAAACTTTTGAACGTGGAGTCCTCGGACTGTATTGAAAGGGTCAGTCTATTCCCCTTCGTTGTAGACAGAAGTTCACCACAGGTCATTGGAACATAGAACTCATCTGGGAAGAACCTACTGCGATGGACCAGAGGTTTGAGAAGACTGAGAGATACTGTTTCCTTCTTCTTTCCTCTTTTTATTTCTACATCGTTATACTCGATATCTGTCCGATGGTCCCACATTAACAACTGCCCCTCTAAGGTCTCCAGTCCTGAACCCACTCTGATAGGATGTCTCAGGGTCCTAACAAGACTCTTAGTGTCCGCGAACTGCAGAGTTTCACAGAGCTTCCTCTTTTCAAAGAACTTGACCACATAGACTTCCTGCTCTGTATCTACGGAAACATGAACCGTCACATTGATGGGTTCACCAGTCTTTGCAGTCACTGACTGTAGGAATCTATCAACATTTTTCTCAGCATAGGGTGGAAGTTCTATGTGGGCAGGGGGTTGTAATTCAGAGAGGATTTCTATTGGAACTTCAGAGAGTTTGAGCCAGGGAAGTAGTGAACTCTTTCTATACGGATGCACAGGATATTCAATATGAAAGGGCACCCAAGCTATCTCTTCTTCATCAAATTCAGTCAATATCCAGAGAATGGTCTTATCCCCATGTTGATGGCTGATTAAGGGTGTGCGATTGATACTGCTTAGTGCTTGCCTTGCGGACTTTCTTTGTTCCTTTGTATCCTTGATACAGTTATACCACTTGAAGCGTAACAATGGTTCTGGAAGTCTTTTGATGAGCCCACCCACCATCTCTTCTTCATCCTGAAAGATGACCCAGGCTTCAAATATCTCCTCTTCCTCAAACCAAAGTATCTGTCCATACTCCTGAGTAACCGGTTTCTGGATCGAAGGTGTTCGGTCAAGGAGAAACTTGGTTCTTTGTCTGAGGTTTGAGTGGATGGCCTGCAGGTCGTACTTGGTCTTGACCTCGGTCTTCTGAGCTTTGAATCCTAGCTGGTAGGGAATCCATTCCGCCACAACTGTCCATAGCTGGGTTGCCATTGCGAGCTGTTTTTCTTGGGGGACAAGTTCATTCAATACTGCACATATCGTGAGGAACAGGTTGTTACCATACAGTTCCAATACATCTGATGTTTGGACAAAGGTCTTTTCTTGTGCTTTCCTGTTATCTGAATTGAGGAGATTGATGAGTTTGCTCCTCACTGGAACTAGCTTATCCCAAACCTGTCGCATCCCGGACTCTCTGAAGATGATATTTTTCATATCTCTCAGGGTGTTGAGATGATCCTGCATACCCTTCTCTCTCTTCAAAGCCTTAGTACAGAGCCTCGTGATCTTCTCACAACAGTGGTACAGGTTCTCATAGTTTGGTACTTTCCGCATCAGGAACTCTGCAGCATAGAGAAGCCGCCTCAGTTCTAGTTCTCTCGACTCGACTGTTTCAATCTCTGAACTGGGTGTTGAAGTGACAAGGGGTGGTCTATTCACTGCGCCCTGAACATCCTTCTCCTCTGACTCTTGGGAGAAACTATCATAGCACCAGCCACGGGTGATCTTCGTGGCATCTTGATACTGCTCTTTTGCTCTAGGAAGACGTGGTGGTGGTTTTTCTGGGCACAGGACCATTCGTTCAGTGAGGGTGACCGTTTTCTTTGGTGAAGTGACTGTTATAACCTCTATACGTCTTGGACTCTCTTCTTCCTTCTCCTCTTTCTCTTCCTTAGACTCCTTTCCTCTTTGTCTAAGAACACTGGGAACAAGGGTCATGGAGTCCTGTTCTAACTGTCTTATCGTTTCATCAAGCAAGGGCGACATATTCGCAACAACACTGGACAGGGTCACACCCCGACCATACATCGAGCTCAGGCGAGTTACTTGGACCAAGTCTTCCTCTGGCACAAGTCCATCTCGCTTTGATATACCTCTGACCTTCTTGGTAATATCCCGCAGGAGAGGAACGTCAATGGTCCGGGCCCATGGCTTGGCTGAGGTCGGTGTGTCCTGAATGATGATACGGGCATCCTCTCGTCTGGGGATCTGCCAGCCAAAGAGTCGCGGAGTCGAGGGAGCATTGTAGATTATCTCGTCAAGATGATATTTTCTGTGAGAATCGTGTGGGAGCGGCTTGATACACTTTCGTTGATACCGTGGGTTCATCCGTGTGTGTGGAACTCCCTTGTCGAGCCAGATGATGTTGGTGTTCTTCTCCGGGAGAATATCAAGAAGAGTTCGTTCAAGAGACCTCACAAGTTGTTTCTGCTCTTTGGGCACAAGATTCCTGAACTCAGCCCATCCATCCAAGATTATGATCTTCTCAGTGTCACTGTCTTCATTGGTCTTTGATTGCACAATGTCAATGATGCTTGAAAGCTCAGACTTGTTGTTCGAGAGTAATCTGTCTACATCAAGACTCAGGTCCACGAACGAGATACTGTCCAGAAGGGTTGTAAGGTGCTTGTGAGACCTCTTGGTGATGTGTCCCTCTTCAAGAAGTTCATCAAGACCAAACCTCCTCTTGATTAGATACTTCTTAGGTTCATCAGGCTCAAGGTTCTTGAACACACCCATCAGGTCCAACCAGAGTATCTCAGTCTTCTCTTTAGAGGTTTCTTTACATTCTCGGAGATGATGGAGCAGATGCCAGTTCCTAGACATCCATGCCGCAGCATTTCCAGAGGATGTGGCGGAGGGAATAGAAACATAGAGTGTCAGAATCCTATCATCTTTGACCCGTTCTCGGAAGGGGTCTTCTTCGATAATTGTTTCAGGCGGTTTCATTTCATGGAGCAGCTCGGAGGGTCCATTTGAAGCAGTGAGTAGCAGAGCCAATCGAAGCGGTTTCTTTGGATTATCGGAGTCTGGAATGTAGGAAGTGAGGTTGTTGGAGTCGATCATGTCATTGACCAGTCCCATAGAGAGATTGGCCAGCAGGTCTTGAAATGCTTCAAAGACTTCCAAGGGGTTCTGGTCAGTATCCAAGACAATGACTCCCTTCCACAGGTTTTTTGGTGGTGTGGGGTCTGAAGGTACCAATTTCTTGTACTCCTGAACAAGGAGTTTCTCATAGGCATCGAGCTGGGTAGTGGTGTTCATTGCAGGTTTTGCGTTGATTATCCTCTTCCATTCACTATTGGAGAGCCTTCTCTTTGAGGCGTAAAACCTCGGTCCATAGTCCTTCTTGTTCTTGTTCCGTGTGCGGACACTGTAGAGGTTGTAGTTGAATCCTGTTTTGCTCTTTATCTCCAGGGTCAGCACAGGGGTCATGATAGTTCTTCCGGGAATCTCTCTTCTGAGAAAGAAAGTGATATCGATTTGTCCAGTTCGTTTAGCGACTGGAAGCTCACCAACGACCAATACTGGTGAAGGTTCTTCCAGCATCTTATCCCCAGCAAAGACCACCTGTTTGAGGGAGGCTGGATGATGAAGGTCCGAGAGCAGAATCCTATGCCAGTCATTACCCTCTCGTTGACTCAGACTCAGGACTTGGTCTTTGAGCTTTTCTACATCTTTATCCTTGATGGGAACCTGATCGATATGATCTAAGATGTTTTGGATACGTTTTCTCTCATCCAGATCCTTTGTCTTATTGAGATGTCGAACAATTTGCTTCTTCATTTTCTTGATAGTATCTGGCAATTGGGATCCTTCGATTTTTCTGGTGACAGACTTTCGCCTACCGACATGTTTTCCATAGAGCGCTTGTATCTCCTTAACGACCTCTCTGAGTTCCCTGTCGCTCTCAGGGTTGAAGTTCTTCTTTCCAGTCTTTCCCTGTGTATAAACCCAATCAAGGTATGGTCGGAGTTTATGGATGAGAAGTCGGATGTATCGATGTGCCTCAGTCCGTGGAACATTATAGATGAAACAGTGCTTGCATAGTTCGATGAGATGCGCACGGATCATGTCCACAAAGTCGAGTTCGGGAAGAGTGGGATGAGCAAGAAGTATTCGTGGACCATGTTGGTTTCCCGGGTATCCTGCCTTAGTGTAGGTCGTGTCTAGTCTGGGATCTTGATATTTCTCAGCCACATTCTTTGGAAAGACCTTGATGGTCTTATCAGGGTAGACACGAATCTCATATTTCACCGGTTGGGGAAAGGGATAGTATGTCAGGGCAAGGTCTCTGAGTCGTGCCCCTGCATAATTGAGCAAGGCGTTGAGGGGTCCCACAGTTCCCTCTTGCCAGCTGTATACCCGCTTAGTTTCAGTATTGCCATAGCGTTTAGTGTCATTCCATACAGTACTAAGAAAGAATCTACGGAGGTTTGGATCTGCATTTTGGATGGGTGAATAATCATAGGGGTCATTAGTTCTGGATTCTTCCCAGTCCGTCCAAGCTTTTCTCCAGTTCGTATCAATGCTCTTGTAATATTTCTTAGTCTTACTACGAACCCTTCCGTGTGCAAGGCGTGCAAGTGCTGCAAGTCCAGAATAGATCGCTGACTGAAGGACTGCATTTGGTTGGAATTTTCTTGGTCTGCGACCCATTTTCATCATCTGGTTTATTTACTTATAAGGATAGAGATGTCAAAACGAAATACTGTTTTAGTGAAATAAAGGTCTAATATCACCGAATTAAGAAAATAAACCTATAATAGAGTAGTCGGCTTGATAAACTTATATTCATCTGTGTTAATATAGACTGTGAAGAACAATGACTCAGGAACGAACAATGAAGCAAGGAATCCAGCGCCGTCCCTGGACGCAGAAGCGTAAGCAGAAGCAAAAGACAATGGATGGCAAACTTATATTCTCTGCATCGAAATCCTATCTTGTCGAGTCGTTTGTTCTTAATTCAGAGGATAGAGAAGTATCTAGGAAAGGAAAGGGAAGAACTCCGGACCCTTCATTCAAACGAGATAATGACTCTATCAAACAACTCTCTGAACTCTCAAAACAATCAGGTAGGAAGGTAAGAGATATTGACCTCAGACTTCTCACTGGACATTTTGAAAACTATGTGAAGGTAGTCAATCTCATCCTATCAAGGATGTACAAGACTGACAAGCGTGCTCATTCATTGGGGAAAGCATTGTCTGAGTATCGAGGTCGTGCATATACTCTACTTTGGAAAGAGAAGGATCTCTGCTACAAACACAATGATGAATACAAGGAGTTGGTCTATGAGCGACTTCACAGGAACGCCCTTGAACATGCTGGGAGGACATTACTTGCCGACTACACTCGAAGAGCACTCTTCACCTCAGCAATCAAAGTCCTAGCAGACTCATCTGAAGATGTATTGAAACTTCTGAGAAGAAAGAGGATTCCTGCCGACCTCATCAGAAGAGTTCGTGACTCCTGTGATGTTGTCAAAAACAACGGTTCTGGGTATCACTACGCTTTGGGTGTACTTCGACAGGTTAGACTTGCTCTCGATTGTTTCATTCTTGATAACTTGGGTTTGAAGATTAATTGGCGGGGAAGGCAGAGAAAGAAAGTTTCCTCCATCTTGAAGGATGATTCTTCTGATTTTCAGAGAGTCAAGACCTTGGTGGAGAAGGAGCTTCAAAAGTGGAAGAGTAAGGGATATCCCTTCACTGTTCCTCAGCTCAGGAAGTACAGTCTTGATTTCTCAGCTTCCACTGAGAACACCACTGGTCAGGGATACTGGTTCACACTGGACCCTGAAAGAGAGAATGAGGTCCTCCTACATCTCAAACTTCCACCTGGTATTGATGGTACGCATCACGATGTGTTACCATACAAGGGAAAGACTCTCACCTTTAGATTCCTGGACTGGCTCCCAAGAGCTGCTAATGAAGACTCTGAGAAGTCACAGAGATCTAAAGAGATTGAAGACTTCCCAAGGGCTGAGCGATTGCGTTTCAGAGCAGCTAAGTTTGAGGACATGCACCTACAACTGAGGAACACTATCGAACTCCAGCACCTCACTCACAGACTTACAAGACTTCACGGGAAGAAAGAATGTGATGAAGATGAGGTTACTGCTCTTGAAACCAAGGTCAAGGATCTGAAGACTGCAAGGAGGAGTGCACCTCCACGACTCCTCTTGAGGGATGGAAGGGTCATCTTACAGGTTCCCTTCCTCTCGCCTAATGGTGAGGTCAGCTCAAAGGTTCTTGGAACAAGAGAATATACCACCAAAGCAGGAGTAGACCGGGGACTCAGAGTCCCTGTGGTTCTCTCTGTTCAGAAGGAACAGGAGTATACCGAGCTCCTCCTCAAGGTGGAGCATCTTGTTGGAAAGAGAGAGTGCTTGCGAAAACAAGCCTACAGACTACAATCAGTCACTGATAAAAAGAAGAACAACTGGGAACGAAAGCGGAAAGGACTGTCATATCCAGGGTATATTCTCAAGAAAGAGAGACACATTAATGCCCTGTGGAGAAAAGTTCGTCGTCTTGACCGTGAAGTTGCCCGGGTGATTGCTTCAAAGACTGTGTGGTTCTGTGAGGAACATAATGTGAAGACCTTGTTCTTTGAGGACCTTAGGAGCTTTCAAGCTCATGGAGGTTCAAAGGACCTGTCGTACAATCTATCTTCCAACCTATGGGGAAAGATCATCGATACAGTAAGATACATGCGGGAGTCCATGGGTCATAGTAAGTATAGTGTGTGGACAGTGAACCCGAAGTATACCTCTCAGACCTGTCATGTATGTGGAGAGAGAGGATTCCGTGTGAAAGATGTAACCTCCACCACCAAGAGGAAGGGTGGGGAGTACTTCTACTGCGTAGAGTGCGTAGAGCACTTCCATGCTGATGTGAATGCAGCACGAAATATCATTCACGTTCACCCCGGTCCCAGTGCCGTTTCTGGGCGGACTGCCTGATGTCTAGGTTTGTCTAGTTTACAATAAACGGTGGTCATAACCGAATACTAATATTTGACATGGATGAACTTCGCCATGACGAAGAACGGTATAGCTATTGTGATATCAGGAGTAATGGACTAATGTACGTCGTTAATTACAATAAACGTGAATTGAAAGATGTTGAAATGGCCGGTTCACAGAAAGTTACGGTACGGTGGCTAATTGGACGACAGACTGGCGCAAAAACTTACGCAATGAGAATTTTCGAGATTGCTCCTGGTGGTATAGTTCCTCTCCACACTCATCCAGAAGAACATGAGATATTTGTACTAAATGGCAAAGCAAAGATAATTGGTGAGCTCGGGGGAATAGCAAAGAAAGATGATGTTGTCTTTGTTCCGTCAAATGAGCCTCATGGTTATGATAATACTGAAGGAAAAGATATTTTCCGCTTTATCTGTGTCATCCCGCTTCTTAATGGTGAGTAGGAACTTCTTTCTACGAGTAGGTACCTTTTTCTCTGAACAGTGAGTTTCAGATTTGGAAGCTGATTGAATGGACCTCAGTAAGAAGTCGCTTTGGGTTTTTGATGTTGACAATACAATGATCCTTGATGTTGAACATCCCACACCATTTGAAGATGCAATGAAACTTTGGCAAGCCCTTCTAGAGAAAGGTGTCACACTGGCTATTCTAACAAACGTAGGACGCTTATCTTCAAGACAAGTTCATCAAGCGGTTGAGAAGGCTGGTTTTGACCTACCTCTAGAAAACGTCTATACTGCTGGTGCTGCAGCCGCTGCGTTTGTTCATAACAGGTCCCCTGGAGCACGATGCTTTATCATAGGTGAGGCCGGAGCTCAAGAGGATTTCATAGCAAGAGGTCTTGATGTAACAAACAATCCTCCTATCGATTATGTTGCAATCGGTGCAGATCGTGGAATGACCTTTCATGAATTGAACTTTGCAACGAAAATGGTGAAGAAAGGTGCACCTCTTATCTGCATTAGTGGAAGTCGTGACTACCCTGGTATCTATCTTGGACAAGAAGATATGTACATTGGAGAACGGTCCATCGTTGCTGCGATAGAACACGCCACAGGATGCAAGGCAATAATTGTTGGAAAACCCCTTCCGGAAATAGTTGAAGAAACAGTAAAGATTCTTGGTTTCAAAGTATCTGATTCTGTAATGGTTGGTGATAATCCCCGGTCAGATATTGCAGGTGGCAATGCTGCCGGGATGACCACGATTCTTGTCCATCGTGATGACAATATCATCGATTTTGAATCAGGTGATCTGGAAACAACTCCAAGTTTGAAGGTACAATCTCTAGAAGAGATAATTGAACTTCTCTAGATTACGAAATTCGGTCGTAACACTCAAAGGTATGTAACTTATCTCTCCATAGCATGGGGTTCTCAAAATCAATTAAGTTCGAAACTGAACCACCCGGTTCAAGTATTGTAATAGTTGAGTTGGATGAATTAAAGTTGGGAAAATCTTCGAAGGAATTTGAAGAGTATGAGAAATCGATATTCAAAGAAATTCGAGAGACTCGTAATTTGGATGATCTACCGAGTGACCCTCTGATTCAATCTTATCGAACC
>SDBT01002336.1_pt1 | contig 33624 bp, 22 predicted proteins | sample 2277101 | NCBI WGS metagenome assembly SDBT01 (sample SAMN10404973, study PRJNA504765) | marine sediment metagenome | isolation source: marine sediment core GS10_PC15, 103 cmbsf | place: Arctic Ocean: Southern Knipovich Ridge | collected 2010
AACCTTGGTCCTTTTTTTTAGATCCAATAGAATTTTTTTATCTTCACGTCGTACCATGTTTTCTTTTTCTCAACCCGTTTAAAACGCTCAACAATTGCATACGCTCGTTGCATCACCCCTCCGATTATTCCATACGATACCACTGAAAATAGCGTAGGATCAAATGAACTTTCAAATACTGCGTCAATTCCTTTGAGTAAACGCTGAAATTCAATACCATATACCGGTTGAAATATCTTATTCCACTCCTGCGCACCACGAATTGTAGGCTTAAAATTTTTCATCCAACCTTGCACCATCGTTTTTCGTTGTTTTATATCGATTGCTCCGCTTCGTTTCATATCAAGAACGTCTCGCATTGAATCAGAAAGCAACCACGGCTGTATCGTTGGCCCCCTACCGTACACGGTAAACAGGTCCAGCAGATAAAGAGATAGATCTTGTTTTACTTCCTCTGCTGTTGGGGGATGGCGATAAAATTCTTTTCCCGCAAACGCACCGAATGCATCAAGCGTTATCAGTTCCGTAGCATCATTCAGCTTATGCTGCCGTCCCTTCATAAAATTTTCAAATGTACCAAACATGTTTTGAGTCCCTCCCATTTTTTTCTGTACACGTGCCATGAGAGTCTGCATAATCTTCTTCCAATCGCCACGCGGCTCATTCTCCCCCCTAAATTTCCGTTTTGCAAAATCATAGATCGCATTCAAATTTATTTTTCCTGCCTCACTTGCAATCACAATGGATATCTCTCCGTCCACTCCATCGGTCGATTTTGTAAGCTTAAACTGCTGCCATTGATTTAAAACCGGTAACAGTTCCGAAAGAAACTGTTTGGGCGCACTGTCACCCGCGGAAGCAAACCCAGTACGAAGCATCGTGGCTGCAGCACCCTCCTTTTTCTCCGGCACCTCTCCAAAAGAAGCAAGCTGTGCCATGCCAACTTGTATCCCACTGAGCGCAAGCAATTTTGCCTGCTCACGTTTTATCATCGTCGCACTGAATGGTACAAAAAGAGATCCGCTCCGATACATCGCGGTAATAATCACCATGGCGATAGCGATCAGCATGAGCGTCAGCGGAATCACAAATCCATATTTTTTAGTATGCATCATTTTTTTGCTCCCGCCGCTGTGCCCGGCGTAGCTTTTGGCGCCTGTCCGCCATAGCTCCCTTGGAGCGACGGCTGGGAATCCTGGGTGGCATTGCCTGGCGGGGCAGGCTGCTTATATTCACCACTCATCGCCATAATCGGTATCACTACCGTAAAGGAACGTGTTACTTTGTACGCACTATCCCATAACGCCACCTGCAATTCTATTAGATTGGGCAAGCGCACCGGCTCTCTTCGTTTTTTTGGATCGGTTTGCGGCTTTAAGCTGTCCCAGCTATTTTGTTTTTTATAGGTCCGCTGCATGGTGCCATCAGCCGATTTCTTCTGCTCTACAGAGATATACTGCACTGAAAATGATTGGATACCATCAATCATCTCATACGAACGCATAGCTCCTTGCGCATCTTTCTTATACGCATCAAACATAAGCTGACGCCCCTCTTGGCGCATCAACACAAAAGAGTTTTTTCTGCGTTTGTCCGGTTCCAATCGATACACTACACGAGCAACGCGCGGCTTAAGCTTTCTATCTTTTATCCCGAAGTAGATCTGGAGTGGGTTACTGGTGATGCAGGTCAAAACATCCAACCGCCCTCCGGCATTCTTCCCATAAAACACCTTAGTAATCGGCTTTACTTTTTCTGCTTTTCGTTCGGTAGTGGTTTGTATCAAATCAACCTGTGCGGGAACAAATGCACCCATAATATCTCGCTCCATTTGATTTTGCAGAATTGCAATGCGCCCATACACGCTCGTAATCGTGCTCACCGTTTCTTGTAAACGATTCACCTGCACAATCGTAGTCAACAAGCTCGTCGAAAGGAGTGCGGCAATGAGTGACGCAACCATCACTTCCAGTAATACAAATCCTTTTCTCATGATGCCGCTCCGGGCCGAAACGCAAAGAGCACACAAGTTGCTTTCGGGCTTGCCTTCTCCACACCCGAGGCTTCCACCTGCTGCTTAAATAAATGCTTTACTGATGCCAACGAAGATCTTTTTGCAATAGGAGAAAGAGTGTAGCGCACCATAGTTAGGGGCTTTTCCTCCTTACGCTCCACCGTGTAGCTTGTGCTGCCAACCGGTTCATCTCGTTGAGCATTATACAAAAAATTTTGCGCAAATAGAGTACGGTGAAACGTTTCTGCCATACGCCCCACCCCACTAAAGATCGCGTTTTCTAAAACAAACAGGGGAGTAAGCACCAAGGCAACAATCGTCACCGCAAGCATTGCTTCAATGAGTGAAAAACCCTGTTTATTTTTGAAATACATCATACACCTTAAACTGTGCCCTGAAGGGATTTAACACAAGCCCAAACTGTTTTGGTTTGTTCTCAACCTGCTCATCTTTATCAACTCCATTAATCGTTACCGCCTGCGTCATACCATCAGGAATAACATAGAACCAAGCTGTTGTAGTACGCCGAGCGGTAGACCGTTTCATCTCATCAACCCCCGCAATGATAAACTGCCTGATCTCTATTGACGCTGGCCAACTCATCGATGCACTCTCTACGGCGATCGGCTTAAACTCTAATTTTTTTGAAAGCACCGATTTGGTAATATCACGTTCCACCACCGCCGTGCGCTCCGCCATAGTAAAGAGCACCCGATGCACCACACCGGTGATGATTGCCTGCTGCCACGCAGTCTGCGCAAGAGAGTTGACACGGGCTATAAACTTTTTTCGTTCATAGCCCGTTTGCATTCGTTGCATAAAGGGAATCACCGCCGCAGTCATAATACCGATTATTGCGATGGCAATAAGCAACTCAATCAGAGTAAACCCTGATGAATTATGCTTTTGGAATCTCAACGATCAACCCTTTACGGATAGATGCGGCTTGCTTTTCCACCGCCTTTACCCTTTGGCCCATATGAATAGAGCTCATACGGCTTTTCACCATCAGTGGTTCTGCGGTAAACAAATGGTTTTTCCCAACCATCTACAGGAAGAGGTTTTGGCAAAAAGCTTGCCTTCACTAAATCATCTAATTTTTGTGGATATTCACCCTTCTCAGTTTTATAATTCATGAGAACCACCTTAAAAGACTGCAATTTAGTTTTCGTTGAAGTACGCTTTGCACTTTCTAAGAAACCCATTGCAAAATAGATCGAACCACCCGCAATGAGTCCAATAATAACCATTGCAATCATAAGCTCAATAAGGGTAAATCCCTTTTTAAGCGTTGGGGCTTCCCCCCGGTTTTCCACCACGTATTCTTGTGCCATGATTCCTCCTGCACTACAGATTAAACATTTTCTAAACCAAACGCTTGCCCACCCTGCATAATAGGGCTTGCAATCGCCATAATAATAAATCCAACAATCACCGCCATCACCACCAGCATAATCGGGCTGATCATGCCGGTTGCGCTATCGATTAACTCAGTCAAATCGGCCTCATAATTTTGCGCCACGGTGAGAAGCATTGATCCCAGCTCCCCCGTTTCTTCCCCCGTACGAATCAGATGAATCGCAATCAGTGGAAAGATCTTCGTTTGCTGGAGGTATTGGGCTATTTTACCTTGTTTTATAATTTTGTCGCGCGCTTCGCGCAATGTATCGGCTAAAATACGGTTATCAACAATCTTGACCACAATATCAAGCGATTCAGCTAAATTAACGCCACTTTCAATCAAAAGCCCCAACGTATAGCAAAACTGTACCACCGCATTCGTGCGAGACACATACCTAATCACTGGTATTTTTAACTTGATCTGATCTAATATCCGGGCCCCCGATGCCGTACGTGACCAGTAGACAAAAATGGCAATCAGCACACCCGTCACCAACGCTATCAGTATAAAATAGCTCCGAACCGCCTCAGATACCGCCAACATAATCTTCGTGGCACCCGGAAGTTTTTCCCCTTGCGCTTCAAATAATCCTTGCAACTGTGGCACCACTGCCGTAAGCAGAATGATCACCACACCAAACGCAATCACCAGCTGGATAATGGGATATTGGAGCGCTCCTCGTATTTTTTTCTTAATCGCTTCGCGACGTTCTAAATACCCCGTCAATCGTTCTAATATTCCGTCCAATTTCCCACTTGCCTCACCAGCACGCACCAACTGCACATAGATCGTGTCAAATGCCTTTGGAAACTTCTCCATCGCATCTGCCAGCGACATACCACCCTTCACTTCATCTTTTATCATCACCAAAATAGAATGCATGCGTCCCTCAAACTGATCCGTGAGCAACTCAAGCGATTGCAAAAGTGGCACCCCTGCTTTTAATAACACCGCGAGCTGTTTGCTAAAAAGGATTTTATCTTTTAAGGAAACACCACCTATGAAAAGGCGCTTGAAAAAACCTACGCGATCCTCATCGCTCGTCAAATGGATAGAGATGGGATACACCTCTTGCCGCGCCAGCTGCTCTCGCACCGCAGCCACTGAGGAAGCATCAACCGTACCCTTGAGTTTTTTACCATCTTTCGAGAATGCCTCATACGTATGCAAAGCCATTCAACTATCCTCACAAATATCAGTAATGATTATCATCAAGCAAAATGTGCCTACTACTGTACCATAAAGTTGATGCGAATAAAATGGAAGGGAGCATTGATGCGTTCTCACATCAACGCTCAGCACGTATTATTTACGTCTCTCTTTACGCTTAGCCTTACGCACAGTCTTCTTTTTCTCGCGCTCTTCTTTGCTCTTTTTTAATTTGAACCCAATATCTTTGAAAATCTTTTTAATAATGTCACCAGCTGCCTTTACTGGTTGGCCAAAATCAAACTGCACATCTTTCAACGATATCGTTTTTGGTGGCTTGCCAGGAAACTCTGTTTTTATCACGAGCTTCTCTAATTTTGGTGATTTTCCATCAAGCATCTCCGGCATGCTGTAACTACCCATCGCTTCTTTCACTTGAATGAGGCGCATACCTTTTGAGGCTCCATCAAGAGCCTTGCTCACTCCATTCAACATGCCACTGACCGCTTTTTTAAGTAACCTCGCCTGAGCAAGTGTTTTGGTTGCCTTATCAAGAGCTGCTGCCGCCCCGGTAGTCACCTTTTGGCCCGGTTTGAGGATAACCTTGAGGTAGGCTCTTTTTGCAGCAAGCTGCAGGCCAACCTTATTCCTTGCTGCCCGAGCATCTCGCTTTTTCTTCCGAGCTGCCCGTCTTGCTGCCCGAGCATTTCGTTTCGCCTTTCCTCTTTTTGCATTTTTAACGTTTCTATCTGCCGCTTTCAAGTTGTTACTAGCCGCTTTAAATTTCCTATTTAAGTCGTCATATCGACGCTCCAAGGCCTTAATTTCTGCTTTTACTTCTTGTACTTTCTTATCAACAGCACCCTTTGCTTTCTTGCCAAGATCGCCCACTTGTTTCGATAAATCGCCAACTTTTTTATTGAGCTTATCAAGACGTGCCGTCACTTTTTTCTTAAATTCGGCCAGTTTTTGTTTGAGCACATTCATCAAGAACTGATCAAAATCTTTTTTAAAGCCGATCCTAACAAACATTTCCCTCATCTTGAGCGGATCGATATTGATCTGGAACAGTCCCGTAAATCCAGGGAATTTCGTCTCCATATCCGCTTTAAAGCTCTTGCCCGTCATGACCAGATCGGTTTTTGCTTCAATCTTTAAAGGCGGTATTTTAACTTTGCCACGCACACCAAATGCTGCATCGAGTGGATGTTGAATGTTAAAGGAACAAAATGCAATGGGACCATCATCTTTCGTACCATATTTCTGATCAAGCCCCGGCCCGGTGAGAGCAAACATGCTCTTACCATTTTTGTTCTTAATCTCGACATTCGAGAGATATCCTACACCGTCCATTTTTAACTCTTTGTGAAGAATCTCAATATCCAAGAGCACTTTTTGATTAAAGAATTGCGCATCAAACGTAAGGCCTATCCCCGCCTTATACACTTTTTTCGCAATAGTTTTTGCTTCTGTTGCAAGGTATCCACGCACTTTATTGATACGCATGGTAGGGATTTTGTCTGATGGGAACGGTTTTTTAAACTCCTTCTTTTTTCGTGCAATTTTAATGAGCAGTTCAACAATATCCTCAAATCGTATGTTCGTAGCTTCCAGTTCCCAAATTAATGGAGGAATCTTATCCTTGCTCACTTCAACGGCTGCTGTTCCCTTAAACGTGGCCCGCGACTTACCTGCTTTGCCAACGCTAATCTCTCCATAGGCACCAAGACCAGTAAATGGAATACCTATTGCAGACGTCAACTGCATCAAATCTTTATCAAAATCAATCTGAACACCGGCATTACCAAATGAAATCCATTTCAGCTCAAGCTTATTACGCATGCGCATACCAAGCGAAATCTTTTTGGTGATTGGCTCAATAACCGCAATACTACTCAATCGTATTGGGTCTTTTTGCGTTCCTAATACCAGACGAACTCCTGCTTCAATCGTCATCACAAACTTTGGCAGCTGTATACCAAATTCAAAATCATCAGAGGTGAACTCTTTAAATATATCGGTGATCGATTTAGGAAGCTTTTTGATTTTGGTGAAATCAATACCAAATCGAATAGGAATAACCGCCCCAAATTTGGCATTCATAACATTGTAGGGAATATGTCCGGTGAATCGGACCGGTTCATCTTTAATAATGATGGAATCAAGTTTTTTCGCCTGCTCCTTGATTGAGCGAAGCACATCCAACGGCCCGGAAAGATCAAGCGTGGCCAAGAAGTTGAGCCCCTGCCTCATGAAAGTGCCATCTTTATCCGTGTAATCAAGCGTCGTAAATAGATATTTTGGTTTCGGCAATGAGAGCACATCTAATTTCTTAAATCTTGGAAATAGATCAGAAATCTTATAATTTTTTGGCAACTCAAGAGAAAGGGAGAATTGCGGACGCATGCTGCTATCGATAAGCACATACATCGTACCCACCACCTGCAGTTTGTTGATAAACATAGAGCCGGTAAATCCGATCCCACTCCGAATAAATTTATCTTTCGGAATATCGGTAAGAATCTTCATGTTGCGCATGGCAAGATTTTTGTTAAACATCTTATTGGCCACCGGAGGAAGTTTTACCTTGCCCAGAAAATCACCAACCATCTTAAACAGTTTAACATCAGCGTCTTTTGGAGTTTGATTAATCTCATCCTTAATAGAGTCGATGAGTTCTTCACCCGATTTAGGCGGACCACCCGCTCCTCTCTTAGGAGGTGGTGCTTTCGGTTCCCCTTTTCCTTTTGCACCAAATGCCACACCTGGGGCATTAAGCAACAACGCAATTGCTAAAAAACCAAGCATTTTTCGCTTTAACATTACAACGCTCCTTGTTACTATGAACTTATTCTTATTGAATAATGAAAAAATTCCATGATACGCTATACTTTCAAATATGTGTCACCGTATCACACGAGGAGCCACAAAATGAAACGTCTACTGTTGTACGCTTTAATAAGCGCGTGGTTCACCACATTTATCTATGCGCGAACCCCAGAAAAACCTAGTACCAACCAAGATAGTGCCGCCCAGCTTCTTCAGTCTATTCAGCGAGATCTGCGAGATCCTAAATACCGCCAAGATATTCTTCCGAATAATTTCTCGTATCTGATGCAACTACTTGAATATGGGGAACAAACCAAGCAATCCCGTGAATTTGCCCAAGAATCATTGAGTCTTTTCAGCAAAGTGCTCAAAGGATCGGAGTATGTAAACTCATATGCATTTGGCTCATTTATTGAACGGATGCCCTCAATGCTCAAACATTATTTTGCAGGATACCAGCTTGAATCAGCCAACCAACTCATTGTGGAAAATGATCTTGATATGCTTGAACGGCTCCAACAAACGGTCACAAGCATTGTGTACAGTAAATTCACTAAAGATTTTGCCACCTGCAAAACAGACCCTGAACAGTTTTTGAATGATCTAACACACAAAATTGTTACCGCAACCACGCAAGAAATAACCACCGAGCAGCTACGCCAAATCGTTATTCGCTTTCTTGAGGTTGGGTTGAGCAAGCTCATTTGGAACCCACACGAACAGGAAAAAACGTGGGAATCGGTTAAATCGATCTCCCACCATTTGGCTACCCTGATGAAATACAACATTGTGGATGATCTCAATGATGTAGATGAACTGTTTTGGACGCTTGTCCACCGATATCGTTACTTTCTAGAGCTCCACAACACCACCATGCCTCTCTCATTTTATGCAAAAATCAAGCATGATATCAGAACACAAAAACTGATGTTATTTGAACTGGAGGAGCAGGAGCCGTTCCTGCAAACTAAATCATCCTGTCTGATACAGACAATCCTAACCCAAGAAGCAAAAAAACGAGCTCTTGAATATCATCGCAGAGCAGAGCGGCGCGTTCTATAACGCACCACTCCATTAACGCCTACTTGGAAAACTTAATCCCTGCTACCAGAGCTATAGCAAGATTTTTCACGCTGTCTTTTGGTTTTTTGAGATTAAACTGAACATTCCTCAGATTTACTCTCACTTTCGGCACACCCGGGACATTCACTTCAGCAATAAAGCTTATCAATTTTGGCAACTTCCCTGCTGCCGCCTCATCTGCATTAAATTCACCGATTGCTTCCTTAATCTGGAAAATCTGTGCCCCTTTAGCCAGCGCGCCAACCATTTTAGAAAAACCGCCAAGCGTTTTCTCAACGCCCTTTTTCAGCAACTTAGCATCGCTTAAGGTTTTGGTTGCAGCAGCCACCGCTTTCGTTACGCCTTTCACTATCTTTCCACCCGGCTTGAGCAATGCATTGAGATAGGTTTTCTTCAAACCAATACCTATTTTTGCCTTTCTAATAGCTCTCCTAATTTTTCGTTTTTCACGCCGGTCTTTTTCCTTTACAAGCCTTTTCTCTAATACGGCAACCTTAGCTTCCAGATCCTTGATCTTTCTTCTAACACGAGTTATTTCCTTATTTACGCTTTCCTTGCCAAGCGTCTCAATCTTATTCGAGAGATGCTTTATCTCAGCGTTCAGACTTTCAAGCTTATCCGAAGCTTCAGTTTTCAGATTGTCGATTGCTGGCTTTGCCTGTTCGCTCAAGAATTTGGCGAAATCACCTTTGAAGCCAAACTTAAGGCGCATTTCCTGCCATTTTTTCTTTACGTCCTTTTCACCCAAATTGATGTTTGCCTCAAAGAGAACGGTAAACCCTGCGTATACCGTTTCAAAGGCAGCTTCCATACTTAGGCCACGCCATAAGAAATGCGTTTTCTGGGTAAGACCAATAGCGGGAACTTCAAAAATCCCGTCCACCCCAAACATCCCTTTAGTTGGATGTTTCACATCGAAATCAAAAATAATCTTCGGCCCCGCAACCTCTTTGCCTGCTTTGGTGACAAATGGAGGGCCAGTAAGCGTGAAAATGTTTTTTCCCTTTGCTTTCACATCAAGGTTGGAAATGTAGCCTTCCCCGCTCACAGTGCCTGCTGTGTGCTTGAAGTCGATAGAAAACCCAGCGCGCTTCTTCATAATGAGCGTATCAACCTCTAAGGCAAATCCTGCTGGGTACTCTTTCTGAGCAATCCGGGTGTCTTCCAATGAAAGATACCCGCGAAGTCGTTCGATATTAATGGTCGGAAGATTACCCACCGGGATCTCTCGTTTTGCAATCTTGGTTTTTACCGCAATCTTGGAAGCAAGATTAATGATGTTTGCAAAACGAATATTCTTCGCTTCCGCATCAAATACAATATCGGGAATATGTGTACTAGCGACCCGCACACCACCAGCAAGATTTAAAATAGCACGCGCTTCTCCTGCTTTTCCTATATCAACCTGCCCATTCAAGCCAATACCAGTAAATGGTATCCCAAATACCGCAGCAACGGGTAGAAGAGCCTCATCAAAATCAAGCTGAATACCGGCATTACCAAGCGCAAACCATTTCAGCTCAAGCATATTACGCATACGCATACCAAGAGAAACACTTGCTGGCTCAACAATACCAAACATACTTAAACGGATAGGGTCGGGCTGGGTTGCCAATACAATACGCACGCCACCCTCAACGGTAAATTTAAGCTGTGGCGCCGTCACGGCAAACACGAAATCATCGGTGGTAATTTCTTTGAATATGTTCTTAATGGATTTCGGCATTTTTGCGATTTTGGCAAAATCGACGCCGATATACATCGGAATGGTTGCACTAAATTCAACCTTTTTAATATCACGCGGAATAACCCCTCTAAAGAAGATCGGCTCTGATCGAACCACGACAGATTTTAGCTTCTTCGCCTGATCTTTTATTTTGTTGAGTATTGAAAGTGGCCCGGTCAGATCCAATGTGGCAATAAAGTTAAAACCTGGCTTTACACCAAATCCGGCTGGAGCGTAGTAACTAGTCGTAGAAAGAACAAACGATCCCCTTGGCAGCGAAAGCTTGTCGAGCTTTTTAAACGACGGGAACATACTAGAAATTTTATAATGCTCAGGCAGCTCCATAATAAGGCTATATTGCATTTTCTTGGCTTGATCCTCCATCACATATACCGTCGCCTGCACGGCAAATTTATTGAAGAACATCGTACCGGTGAACCCAAGTCCAGTACGTACTCCTGATGGCCCCTTAACAATTTTCATGTTGCGCATAGCAAGGTTTTGGTTAAAGACTTTGCCAGCCGCATCAGGAATAGGGATTTTTCCGAGCACATCTCCCAGGATATTAATAAGAAGAACGTCCGCATCTTTTGTCGCGTAATTGATGATATCTTTAATATCGCCAAAGATCCCCGTCCCCTTTTTCTTCTTGCTCTCAGAAAGCTTCTTGTCATACTCCTTTTTCTGCTTAGAATCCTTGAGCACTCCACACACGAGATTGGTGTTGGCAATTTTTTTCTCGAGTTCTTTTATTTCAGCATCGAGATCAAGCCTCTTCTTTTGATCAGCGGGCTTTGTCTTACCACGCTCAATCTTTTTCTTATTAGCAAGGTCAATCAGCTCAGACTTTTGGAGAACACATCTAGCTTCTATCTCCTTAGCAGTCGCTTTCTCTGAAAGCCGGAGCTCTTCATAATAGGTCCCCTTAACATCTGCCCCTCCAACACCTTCACGAAACTTCCGCTCTCGCTCCTCTTCTTCTCGTTTTTTCCGCTCTTCCTCTCCTTTTTTCTCACCAAGCTCTGCATTATATTTCGATTTTTTTCCCGGATCACGAAGTATCTCGCATGCCGTTTTTAATACATAGGGAGGAGTTGCCACTACTTCTTTCGGTAATCTCCCGACACGAACAAGGCGCTCTATCTCTTGTTTTAGCGCGTCGAGTATTTTCTTAGATTTACCTGTTGCTCGAGCACCCTCCAGCTCAGATTTTTTCTCGCGAATCTTATCAATCCCACCACACTTTGCTCGAATGGCAGCATTATTTGCCGATGGAGAAAGATTAAAAAGTTTGTAATAGTCTTCTATAGCATATGATAGATTGGCCAACAGCAACAATATAGCTACAACCCTATAGTTTCGAGCATTCATCTCTCTCTCCTTACATTAAAAATAATCTCACTGAACAAGTGGTTGCACCATTTCTGCATACTCTGTCATCTGCGGCCCCACACTCGCAGTCAACCCTGCTTTCAATGCTTGCTCCGTAATATCAGCCACTGCAGCCCATGGATGTTTTAGATCAAACTGAATGTTTTGCAATTGAACAACTATCGGTTCATCAAAAATATTTAGTTCAGCAATAAAGCTTCTGATCATCGGCAACTTCAAATCAAGCACATCTTGGGCACTATACTCTCCATATATCTCTTTGATTTTGACAATGTTTAAACCGGCATTGATCAACTCAAGCCCAGACAAAGCGCTCTCTAACGCAAATTCCTGTACTACAAGCACTTTTTGAAGCGTCGATACCGCAAGCTGCGCGGCACCACTCACCACCGCCTTAGTTGGCTTAAGGAGCGCATTCAAATAGCTCTTTTTGGAAACAAGCACTGCTTGATATGCAGCCACTTTGGCGCAGACAAATTTCTTGTACCATCGTGCCTGGCCGCACTCTTTTCGAGCTCGTTCTATTTTCTCCTGCGTACGGGCAACAGAACGACGCACCCGTTCTATCTCCGCATCAAATCCTTGAGCGCCCTGCGCTTTGAGGGCAAGCATCTTTTCCATAGCCGCTTTCAATTTCTTCGATGCCGACGCTTTCATTTTTTCAAGCAAGGCAGTAGAGGTCTTCGTCATGTATGCTGCAAACTCATGCGTAAATCCGAATTTCACAAACATCTGCCGGGCAGCACCCAGCGCGAGTTTCTCTAGCGGTTTTTTTAATCTTTTCGCCACAAATTTTCGTACCGGCTCTGCAACTTTTTCTGTCACAAATTTTCGTGTCGGCTTTGCAACTTTTTCTGCCACCAATTTTCGTGCCGGCGCAAGTTGCTTTCCTACAAATGCACGCGCTTTTGCTCCAACGCGCTGTCCTCCTTCATACGTCTCCCCTATGGTAGCCCTCACTCGTTGCAATCGCGTACGACGCGGCCGACGCGGTTTCGCTCTCGGAACCGATTTCTTAACCGGTTCTTCCTCACGTTCTCCTTCACGTTTTCCCTCTGGCAGTTCCTCACGTTTTCCCTCAGCCACCACTCCTTCCAATTCAGGCTCTTCTTCTTCCTCCTCCTCTGCACGTGGCTCACGGAGCTTGCGAAGTTGCTCATCAGGCGCAACATTCAGAGAAACGCCAAATAAAACCTTAATCCCTCCAAACGTCGTTTCAAAGGTGGTATCCAAGATCCAACCATCCCATCTAAACAGCACATCCTGTTTTAAGCGAATCGAAGGAATCTCAAGCACCCCATCAAGCGCAAACCGTCCCTCAACCGGTTTTTTTGGATCAAATTCAAACGCAACATGCAATCCACGATCGTCTTGCCTACTTCCATACAATTTGAAAAGCTCACGCCCCCGAATCGTTGCATCAATGCGCGGGGTATACCCAAATCCAAAGAGCCTAAAGTTATCGTCAATATTAATGCCAAAACCAAACTTTTTATTAAAGAAATCGGTCTGGACCTCAACCCCCAATCCTGCAGGATAAGATCTATCTCCAATACGCATATCACTCAATGAGGCATACCCTTTCACCGATTCAAACGTCATCGTTGGGATACGCTCAAGCGAAACAGGTTTTTTCAATAAACGAGCCTTGGATGCTAAATAGGAGGCATAACTCAGCAAATCCGCAAACCGAATATTGCGCCCTTCCACACTAAATAAAAGATCCGGAACCTCTGAAGATGAAACTCGAAAACCTCCGGCAAGATCAAAGTGTGCGCGGCTTTCTCCCGGTTTTCCTAAATCAACTTTTCCCTTCAGACCAAACCCGGTAAATGGCACACCAAATTCAGCAGCAACCGACATTAACGCAGCATCCCATTCAAATTGGATCGTTGCATCACCAAGAGCCAACCATTTAAGCTCCAGCATATTTTTCAAATTAGCAGCCACGAGCAAGGAGGTACTTTTTATATCAAAAGCTGGTCTAATAGATCCCAACAGCGTCAAGCTTAATGGATCTTGCTGCGTGCCAAGCACAACACGTGCTCCCGCTTCCACTTCTATATTAAACTTAATAAAATCAGACAACCGTCCTGCAAAATCCTTGGCATCAGCAAGAAACCGAGACTCTTTTTTCGGATAGAGCGGCTCTATTTCTCCAGCAACCTTCCGAGCGAGCTCCGTTTCCTTTAATCCACGAGATCCAGACTCCCCAAATGGCAATACGTCAAACAACTCTGCTCGCGCCCTCTTCTCTCTTACCTCCTTTTTCTCCCCTGGTCTGATCGTCAAACGAAAATCGTCGGAGGTAATCTGGTTGACCACCTTTGATACTCCTTGCGGAATAACAGAGATTTTGCGCAGATCAAAACCAAAATGGAACGGAACGAGGATCTTAAACTCGGAAGCCAAAAACTTCTTTGGATCCTTTGGAAGATACCCGCTGAGCATCGCCGGCTCATTCTCAAAAACAAGCGATTTGAATCGTTTTGATTTTTCCTTCATATCGTGAAGCACCTGCAATGGACCGGAAAAATCAACTTCTGCAACAAACGTTAATCCCTTCCCAATCTGCACACGGTCAAAATATTCGAAACTTGAAAAAATCAGTTTCGATTTCGGTAATGAGAACGTATCAAGATAGGTAAACCCAGGAATGAGATTTGAAAGTTTGTAATACTCCGGTAGCTCAACCGAAAAGCTGATCCGTGTAATACCGTATATATCTTGAATGATATACATTGAAGCACGAACATCGAACGCATTAAGCGCCATAAGACCACTAAACCCAACCCAATACCGCACATTACGCCCACTTGGTTTTGGTAAAAAGTCGATCGAGCGGAGGGCAATATTTTGATTAAATATTTTGGCGGTTGCCTCAGGAATATCACCAAAAAGCTCTTTCAGTGCCCATTTGAGCTGTTCTTCAAGCAATTTCCCTGCAATATCATTCAAGGTAACCAGCGTCTCGGGAGACGCTGATACAAATTTTGAAAGGCCTTGTTTTAGTGCCTCAATCAACGATTTTGCTTGCTCGGGAGGAGGAAATGATAGGCTTTGATCATAAACAGTCCTGCTCTTTTTATCCAACAAAAGGGGACAGACATGCGCTGTTTCTCGCTCATCCTCCATCAGATCCATGAATTCCAGTTCTTTCTTCTCCTGAACGCTCGGCGATAGGCGCCCCTCACTCAGCTCACGGCTAAGCTTCTCCCGCTTCTCCTTAATCTCTTTGCGCTTTTCTTTACATTTTTTCGCAATCTCAGCGTGCGGTATGTGCTCCTGTACGTAAGAAACAAAATGCCCCGAAAGCTCTTTTGCAAATTCAGCATTCTCTTTGCCCAACTCAGCATTAAGCCTGTAGATCTGTTCCTCAAGGGCCTTTTTATCTTTCGCTTCGGGGAATTTTTTCTCCAGCTCGTCTATCGTAGCCTGCCGATCCCTTATGGCCTGCAACTTCGCGGCCCCTTTTTCCTCTACATCCTTAGCAGCAGCATCAAATATTTTCTCGAACCCCTCAACACCAATCAGCTCGTAGTAGTTTTTTATTTTTCGCGGCATTCGTCCACGTCTACCTCGAAGGCCCGCAAAGGGTTCCCCTCCGATAAGCAAACCTGTCCAAAAGATAAGAATAGATAAAGAGATGCTCAAACGATTATTTTGCTTCATTGCCCACTCCCCCTGAGAAAAATCAAAATATCATTGCAAGAATAGCAATGGGGAGCTCACAAGAGCAATGGAATGATAAGAAAAATGGGTGGGGACCCTACTTCGCTAAAGCTTCGAAGGGTTCTACTCGCCTTTCGTTTCTTGGTTAGAATAGCCCTCGGGTACTATATAGGCGTAGTAGAATTAGAAGTCGAGGCTCAATGTTAGACCGATATCGGTGGTCACCGCCACTCGCTTGCCTTTGAATGGAAAGCGTGCATAAAGCGAAACACGCGGGTAGACGCTTGGGTGATCCCCAAAATGGCCCCCGATGTCGTAATCAGCGCGCACGATGATTTGATGGATCGTTTTATCTTTGAGATGCTCCGCACCGTTGGCCACCACGCTGGAAAAATTCGGGTTTGAGCACAGCGAGAGCTCATCAGTACCATGCTTGATAAATTGATACCCCACCAAAAGCGAGCTCTGTTTGATCAATTTATGAATCTGCACGTAGAGATTAAACTGCTGCGTGAGGCCAAAATCCTTGTATACATTCATTTTTTCTAATAAAAGAAAGTCGGTCTGGTTTTCGTTAGTGCGCACCCGGCGCATACGAGTATTGCCAAACACATGCGTAAGCTGCACATCAACGCCCGCACGCAGATAAAATACATACCGCAAATCAAGCCCCAACCCAAAAGGAAGACCCAGCGCACCATCAGTACCAAAAGGAACCGCCAAAATTTTATCCTCATCCTCACGTAAACCGGTTGGCAGATTTAGGCCAGCACGCAAATTAATGCGTACATTTTTCAGAAGCTCCTTTGGTTGAGGAAAATCATGGAACCATTCACCCAAAACCGTAATATCGCCAATACCATGCCGCTTCCATCCACCCAGCTCAAGTCCATCCCCTAATGAGCGGACATTGGCAAAGAAATCGTTTGTTAGTAAAGACTTCACCCGTTCATCTTCATCACTCACGCTCTTGGTTTGATCACTCCAACAAACATTATCAAGCTCCATCACATAAAAAGGAAGATAGGCGCTGATCGAAAAAGCTTCTTTAAAGAATGCGCGCAGACCTACCGCTCCTGAAAATTTCGTCCGCAGATCACCATCAACGCAAAAATGGCCTCGCACACCGTCATCGTTTGCATCCACCGCAATGCGCTTCTGCCCAACAGTGCTACTACTCGGAAACCCATCAAGCATAGCGAGAGCATCTTGATCTCCGCTCCAAATGCGCAATGCATTTGTTGAACACCCATCCGCATTATATCCCTTGTCTGCAACGCCACCTTGTGCGTAGAGATCAACCTGAAAACGATAATCGTTCGTATAAGCAGGACGAATGAGCGTATCGTAGGGGCGCAAAATATTCATACCATACATGGTCTGCCATCCACCCCACACGATAACAGAGAATAAAAACAGTTTTCTTAATACGATCATACCCTTTTCCTCGTCACCCTTACTCATTTGCTCGTATTCCATGATCACCGACTAACAACCAACTACCGGTCGCGCTCGATTGAATCATAGAAGAAATTAATGAACTTTCGCTCAAGTCTACCGGAATTTCTTTATTACTCAAAAATCTACTTCCTGTTTGCACCCCACCTTTTGCATTCAGTATCGTCGCAACTGAATGCTCGTCGTCACTCTGGCTTTGTGTCCCAAAAAAGAGCGCTCCATCGGTGGCAAAGATATTCCTAAACAACCCGTAGTTCGCAAAATAGGACGATATGTTCTGCACATAAAGGTCCGAAATGCGTTGTACGGTAGTATCGCTGATGGATGATCCAACCACCTGCTGCACCTCAAAGCGATACAGTTTCGCTTGATTTTTTCCTCGATACGCACTCATCGCATAGAGATTTCCCCCATCGCTTTTGCGTGCAATATCCTGCGCGCGCCCTGTTTGCGTTACGACAATAAGTTGACGGATTGCCCCGATATCTTCTGGGGTTGAAAGAATCTCCCACGAAGCTGATACAGTATCAACGGTACGCACATCCAAACTATTTGCGAGTCTGAACAACCCCCGACTCGTTGCAAGCAGTACAAGCTTCTCGGATATCACCGCATCCAATAAACTTCCCTGCGCGCCAACGCCTGGAATTGTATCCACGCCGGCAACGGTATTTACGGAAATAATGCCCAGGCCAACGTTTCCTTGCGTCAAATCGATGCGATCAAGCTGGGTTTCGGTCAATACATAGAGATATTGATCATCATGAATCAGTTTGCAAACCTGCTGATAGTCACCAACACGCTTGAATGACATCCCCGCCGTGAGTCCGGTAAAGTTGGTTGCCAGCCCGGTTGCAGTATTCCATCCTGCACCGTTTGCCTTGGATAACACCGCAACGCCCCCAGATCCGCCAACGAATAACCAGCCGTTACTTCCTGCTGATCCATCCCGTGCCACTTCTGCGGCAACAATAGGACCAATCTCATCAAGAGCACCTCCCTCTATAGAGATTCTCTTAGAAGCAGTTACCGGAAACGTTTGCGTAATTTCTCCATTCGTAAAGGAGATCTCGGGGCCAAATGATGCTCCTCCATGAGGAACAACGGCTCCAGAAACAACGGTACTTGTTTCAACTAACAATACCTTTTGGTAACCAGTCGCCACCAACAATGAAATATCTAATAATCCCGGCGTTGCACTATCAAGTGCCACAGACGTTACTACAAAATCATGCACTCCCTGTACACCCGCCTCCGGTTTTGGAAAAAACGAATCAGCTAATGCAACCACTGAAGATAATCCATCAGTAGCGCCACTCTTCCATACCGTGCGTTTCACAATCTTTACATCATCTGCACTATTTTGTGCTAAAAAGTAACTTTTGCCGGTAGTGGCATCAAGCGCTGCTCCGAGCACATTATTGAGCGTGCCATCAGCTCGTCGCCACGTTGTCCATCCCTTAATTTTTCCGTTTGCTTCAAAAAATGCTTGTGAATAAAAGATCCCTGCGGTTTGCGTTGCAACGGCTGATTGCACCGAAACAAACACCGTATCTTCATGTACAAAAATCCCGACTATATCGCCATTTAATAATGCACCACCCCCCACTTGCGTGGCTGCATCAGTAGAAAGCGGCATTTGTGCAGCCGTTGTGGCCGCTTGCTTGATAACCCGTTGCCTGAATTGTGGCACCGTTGTTGGTGTGAAAAGATCTACCGGATCAACCGATTTCGCGGCAATGGTCCCTTCAATCTCTCTCGTATCACTTCCTCCCACGATCGGCAATGCAAACACAGTACGCTTCGTTGAAGCAGGTGCACCAACTCCTCCCACCACAACGATATACGGGAGAGCTGTTGAACTAAACATTGGTCGCACGTTATGAATTGAAACTTGGGCATCAGCATCCTGCGAACCCACAATCTTATCAAGCGCACCATCAAATACTGCTGTTGGCGCAATAGCCACAAGCTGTAACTTATTATCTCCACTTGTCTCACTATCCGCATCCTTCCCTATGCGCCCAACAAGTAACGCACGTGCCCCATCGGCGCCTGCTGCACCACCAGTCACCTGCAACGCAATATATAGTCGGCCCACATTAGCATGCCAACACATATCTACAACAGAGCCAATTGAAGCTAAGTTGCTCCCAATTTTTAATTCGGACAAGGTTACATCTAACGGCAATGCACGGTTACCACCAGCACGCGACAAAGCCCCTGTTGGCGCGTCAATAATCACTGGCCCGGTAAACGAACCCCCTGCAACTGGCAATGTACCAACCATAACCATGGCAATACCACTGCCCACATCACCAAACGAACCCGAGGAAGGACGCACCGCTGCAAAGACATGCGGGTTCATTGCTTGAATTTGTACAATCCCCGCCGTAACGGCTGCCGTGGTATCGGGAATATTTTGTTGCCCCGCATCTGCGCTTAATATTTGGCTCGTTTTTTCAAGTTTCCCGTCGTCATTCTTAACATCAAAATAATTATTAATCAGATAGATTGTTTTGCGATCAGCGTTGGTCACCACCACCGGCCGCTCGGCCATACCAGCAAGAATATTATTTGCGCCATCAAATAAGGAGAAAAACGCAATTCCTTGATCATATAGTGGACTTGCCGATCGTTCGCTGGATAGATTGACCCGCGCCTTTTGTGTTGTGAGCCCCACAAATTGTTCCGTATCGCGGCTTACCCGTGATACAGCAAACTCTTTTACTACATCAGTACCTCCATCATCCGGATGCGCGGCCACATAAAAATTAGTGCCCTGCAACTCAGCCGACGAACTTAGCTCATGCTGTTGTACGCGAAATGAAAACGTTTGATTATCCGCAGCGTTCTCATCACCTTTCAGTACATCAGCTGCTTGTACATGAATACATAACAAAAGAAAAACAATGTTGACTACTCGTGCTTTGCACATACCTGCTCCGTTTCATATCATTATTTTTTTGACGCATTGCCCCCACAGTCTACGCATATTTACAAAAACTACCACCCTTAATCCTTCGACATAGAATAGTGCATTCCAACCTCGCCAAAGCAGAAAACCCTTTATAATAAAGGCATTCGTTGACTTGCACTTAAAAACAACTAGTATAAAAAATAGAATTACACAAAAAAAACAAGCAACAACAGAGAATCACCACATCCATGCACGCAAAAATCTTTTCAGCAACCACCATCGGCGTGAATGCAAAGCTCGTCGAAGTAGAAGTAGATGTTTCATTCGGTATTCCCAATTTTTTCATTGTCGGTTTACCCGATACTGCCATCAAAGAGAGCAGTAAGCGTATTCTTGCCTCATTAAAAAATTGCGGATTTCCCGTGCCAGCCAAACGGTTTACCGTCAATCTTGCGCCAGCTGATCTCAAAAAAGAAGGCACGCTCTTTGATCTGCCGATCGCAATCGGTATTTTGCAAGCAATGGGCCATATACGTATCGATCCAGAGCTATTGAAAAGCACACTCTTTCTTGGCGAACTTTCACTCGACGGCGGCATTCGATTTATTAAAGGAGCATTGCCAATCGCCTATGACACGCACAAGATCGGCAAAAAACGAATTATTTTGCCGCAAGCAAATAGCAAAGAAGCCTCCCTCATTAAAGGGTTGGAGGTGATTGGCGTCATGCATCTAACTGAACTGATTGCCCACCTACGCAACGAGAAACCAATTGCACCCACCACCAGCAATCCCGAGCTCATCATCAAAAAACATCATGATAAGCTGCCACTGGATTTTTCCCAAGTAAAAAGCCAAACACAAGCAAAACGAGCGTTGCAAATTGCCGCAGCAGGCCGACATAATATTTTATTCATCGGCCCTCCCGGTGCGGGAAAAACAATGCTGGCTAAACGACTTCCCACGATTATGCCTCCCATGACGTTTCAGGAACTATTAGAAACAACTAAAATATATTCCATAAGCGGAAAATTAGATGCGCAATCACTGGTGTATACACGCCCATTTCGAGATCCCCATCATTCAATCTCACAAGCAGGCCTTATCGGCGGTGGTTCCTACCCACAGCCGGGAGAAATTAGTTTGGCACATAACGGGATTTTATTTTTAGACGAGCTCACTGAATTTAAACGAGATACACTCGAGGCACTGCGCCAACCAATTGAAAATCAAACAGTTTCTATAGCACGAGTAAATCAATCAATTAAATTCCCCGCATCATTGCTTTTGGTTGCTGCACTCAATCCATGCCCTTGTGGATTTCTTGGTGACAAAAAACGGACTTGCTACTGTTCAAAACAACAAATAACCCGTTACTTAAATAAGTTATCTGGCCCGCTACTCGATCGCATTGATCTGCAAGTACATGTGCAATCGCTCGAATATGATGCAATCACCGCGCAACATCAGCAGCCGGTAAGCTCTGCAATGATGTATCAAAAAGTACAAATTGCGCTCGAAACTCAAAAACAGCGATTTTCTACACCAGATCAGTTTAATAGTACGATGCCTCCTGATAGTATTGAAAAACTATGCATCCTCACGCCGGGCGCAGAAACGATTATTAAAAAAGCATTTGATAAGCTCAACCTCAGCATGCGCGGCTATCATAAGCTTATTAAAGTATCGCGGACTATTGCAGATCTAGAATCATCAGAACAGATCAATGCCGCACATGTGCAAGAAGCAATCATGTATCGGTCACTTGATCACTATTTAGAACAGCAACGGACCAACCATTGATTTTGAGCTGACAGCTTCTTATAGTGACGGCGTACTAAAAAAGAAAAATCTAAAAGGAATTTCTATGTGTTTTTCTGCCGCCGCAAGCTACACCGCCAGCGCAGCACTTCTTTTAACCGGTGCTATCGCCATGAATAAAGCAAAACCACATATGCGCATGCTTGCAGCCATTCCTCTTCTCTTTTCTGCACAACAATTTCTAGAAGGAATCACCTGGCAAGCACTATCAAAGGGTGAGTCTACATTAATGAGCACGTATGCTTATCTTGTCTTTGTCTTTTTTGTTTGGCCACTTTGGATGCCATTAGCAGTCCGCAGCCTCAGCACAAAAAAACAGGAGAAGTCACTCCTCAATATCCCGATCGCCGCGGGGGGCTTTGTTGCCATTTTGGCACTCGTATGCGCATTTTATACCAGTCCACTCACTGCAATAACTTGCAACAGCATCCAGTACTTTACCGATCTACCACCCTACGTATGGAAGATAGGAACCATTGCCTATCTTATCGCCACCATTCCACCGTTCTTTATCGTGAAGCAACGCTATCTCTGGCTCATGGGAGCAACACTAGCAATCTCCTATGCAATCAGCTTTATATTTTATTACCAAACATTGCTTTCCATCTGGTGTTTCTTTGCGGCTCTTTTAAGCCTTCTCATCCTTTTGCTCGTTTGGTGATCATATGATTATTGGCCTTGGTATTGATTCCATCGAAATTGAACGATTCTCGCACTGGCATCTTTTTTCCAACGTAATGCTACGCCGCATATTCTCAGAAAAAGAGATCGTCTATTGTCTACAAAACGGAACCACTGCCGCTGAGCGGTTTGCCGCCCGCTTTGCCACACGAGAAGCATTCTTTAAGGCAATTCAAACAGCACACCCCACCACCCATATCCCCTTTCTTTCTATTTGCCGGATCATCTCACTCTCAAATGCACAAAATGGCTCACCAACCCTTCTTATCGAATGGGATATGCTACGCAAATTAACCAATAACGAGATCAGCACGCCACTATCAGCACTCGTTTCCATCACGCACACCCGGACCACCGCCACTGCCTGCGTACTTTTACAGGCATAATTATTCTCATTGCAACAACCACACCTCCCCAATCATGCTATCGAACTCTACAACAAAAAGGGCGCATCTTATCTATTAGCAAGCAAAAATGAACAAAGTTATTGAGGGCCAACCTTTTCAATTGGTATTATGTGAATATCAATCAAGGCACTCCAACGCAATGCCGCACATAGAATGAGAGGTAGAGGAAACGTCCCGCACTGCGCGGGGCTTTCTTTTGTACACAACTTGCGTACACTAAGCGAAAAAATCCATGCTCAACTCCCGCCTACTTCTTCTCCTTTCCGCCATAGCCTACACGCTCCCCTTTGTTGCTCCATTTCATTTCTGGTGGCTCACCTTCCTATTTCCTTCATTCCTTTTTCTTGCCCTGCACCAAAACAAGCTCCCCTGGACCGACTACCTCATCTGGTCGCTTGCTATTAGCACCGTTCACCTATTCCCCTTGGGCAATGCGATCATACAGATGACATCAGCCCCGATTTATGTTCAACTCCTGCCCACCATCCTACTTATTGTGTACGTTACGCTCTATCCCCTCGGCTTATTGATAGGCATTACCACTCTCTTTCATCGATTCAAACCAACTCTTTTTGCAAAGCTTCTTATCTGGACGGTGAGCCTTTGGCTTTACCTTCTTACTGTTGATTACGCACTCTTTTGGGTATTTGGCCGCGTGGAAGGATACGTGTTTATGAATCCGCTTTTGCCGCTTGCCGCTGCCCCTTCTTTATTAATGCTTATTCACTGGCTCATTATGCCATTCATGCTGCTTCTTTATTGCATCACTACTTCCATGATCAGCTGGTTCCTTCTTCGCCGTTCAACAGCCAACACAATGTTATTATTTCTCGTCATAGTTGTATGGATCGCCCCCTCACTACTTATCCATTCCACTCAGCCCCCCGCATGGCTCAATCAAGTCGGCCACCTTCCCATGATCCTTCCCGAAACAATGCCCGCAGAACGAGGGAGTGTGCTCATTGCCTATGAGGTGCAGCAACTTGCAATGCAGCACCCTGATTTGCGTCTCGTGATCATGCCCGAATCGGCTTGGAATGGATTACCGCTCAATGAGGTCAGCGAACTTCCTTCGCTCAAAGATCTATCGGTATCCCACGTGATTATTGGCAGCTTTTCGCTGCAAGATCAGATCCATTACAACAGCCTGTATTGGTTTAAACGTGGCCAACGTGCCGACCAATTTGATAAATGCCACGCAGTCCCCTTTATTGAACGCATTCCATGGGGAGGACAGCTGCTGTGCACAAAGCTCTTTTTCAAAAAAAGCGATCCCATTTGCCCCACCAAAAAACTCCGCTCGCCCCTTATTATCGACGATAGCATTACCTTGATCCCCTATATCTGTTCGGAGCTGTTTATGAACAACAACATCTATGATCCTGCATCAACGCACCCCATTTTGGCCGCCTGCAATGATTGGTGGTTTGGGCTTTCCTACTTTCGGCAACTCATGCTCATGGTGGCTCAATTACGCGCAATTCAATGGAACCGCCCCATACTTTACATCTCTTTTTATTATGCGCAATACATCGATCCATACGGCATTATTCACCCTATAACCACTACAATAAATGATCGCTTTTTGAAATAATGCCGTAAATACCGCATAAAAATGGATTCTTTTTGACAAACATTTAAAAAGCTTTAACCTTATTTTCGCGGGGTAGAGCAGTCTGGTAGCTCGTTGGGCTCATAACCCAAAGGTCGTTGGTTCAAATCCAACCCCCGCAACCAAATTTCAAATGGACGTCATACTCACAGGGTTTCGCCCTGTGTTTTTTTTGCCCTTATCCCACACCCCTCATTGACAATGAACCCCGTTAATTCGTAGAATAGACCCCAGTTATAACTATATTTAAATTAGGGGTTAGCCATGAAAAAATCATATCTACTTTCGCTCGTTTGTCTTGTTACCATCTCCGGTAGCTGTTTAGCCATGGGGGCAGAGGAAGCCCTGCTAACCCTATTCATAGAAGAATTTAAAGCACTTCCAGAAGAGGAGAAGGTTGCCAGAATAGCAAGAACTGATCTCATTGATGGCTACATAGCAGAAGATCCTGCGGTTGCAGCAGCGTTTGAAAAACATCCTGAAAGAAGGTTCGAACTATATAGGTTTATCCGTGAATTAAAACCTAAAATCGAGCAATACTGCTGGTATCGGCTTGATGATGATTATCAGCAACTTTTAAGCGATCTCCAAAAAAAGTCACCCAAAAACAGAGGAAGTGTAGATATTGATGGTAGCCAGTTAAGAATGTTCGGCTTTTCAGAGCAAGAGATGGCACTTCTTGAAAAAATGCCTCCCGAGCAAAATGAACCATTTTGTGTTCTTGCCTCACTCATTAAAGCGAAGGCAGCAACACAGCGGTCTGACCCAAGCATAAAACCTAAAAATCCAAGAGTCTTACGCTTACGAAAATTTATTGGGGCAAAGGCTTAACTTCTCCTACGAATGAACAACTCCGCTTTTTTGAGCACTTCTTTTGCGTTGGCAAACGTCAATTGTCCTTCTGCTTGATTGTAAGCAAGCCAGGAAAAATCGATATGCTCATGCGAAAGTTCGATTTCCTCAGAGGAAGTTTGAGCGATCAGGAAATAGACCGTTTTTTCAATCAACTCATCTTCTTCGCGAAACACGTATGATAGCTGCTCTTCAAATCCATCCATAATATCAGCTTCCAGGCCGGTTTCCTCTTCCAGTTCACGCAGTGCAGCCTCTTGCTTTGATTCACTTCCTTCAATCTTGCCTTTTACAAAATCCCAATGGCCATGCGGGTAATGCAGTAAGAGGTATAAGCGCTCCCCATCAACAACGCGAAATAAAATTAAACCGGCAGAAAAAATATTTTTCATAACAATCTTTCCTATTCTAAAAACAATAACCGTATACCAAACCATCGATTCGTTCGATAGAGCACCACCATATAGGCACCTGCCAGCGGCCCAAACCAGAGCCAAAACCCAAGTTTATGCAAAAATAAAATACCCATCGTGGCAGGAAGCAGCGTGATGCCATACCATACCAAATAATATAGCCCAAGAAATGGAACTCCCACCATTATCGTTTGCACAAACGAGCGACTCATAAAGCGCAACAGATTACTGATATAAAGCGGCAAGCCAAAAAAGGTATACAGAATAAGAAATAAAAAGAATGTTTGTATGATCCCGGCAATCACCGTTGCTACCACGAGCCCCCCCGCCTTAAATAGATCAATCAAAACCCAGTTGAGCACGGTATTACAAGTCACTGCAAATACCGCTACTAATCCTGGTATGAGCGTATGATGCAGCGCATAATACACATTCAAAAGAATTTTATTAATCGAAAAGAAAAAAAGACCGCAAAGGAAAATAACCAACAAACCCGACGCCTCGTGCACTTGCGCCATACTAAATTTTGAAGAAAGGTAAATCGTTTCAAATATCTGATGGGAAATAATCATCATAAACATCGTGATAGGCAGCATCATCCACCAAACTAGTTTAGTGGCTTCAAGCAGATAAAATCCAAGCCGTTTGGGCGCATACGAACTCACACGTGAAAAATGGGGAAGCAAGATCGTTGAAAATGCAATGGCGAGCACCCCAAGCGGAATCCCCATCCAGCGATTGGCGTAATAAATCAATGAAACAGAACCCTTTGAAAGCAACGAACCAAAGCTCGTGTCGATAAATAAACCAATCTCCATCACGCTCATACTCAAAAAACATAAAACGAATTTCGAGAGTATCGGCAAAAACTGTTTTACGTCAGCCCATGCAATCGCACAAAATCGAAACTGAAGGTTTAAATAGGCAATGATATGAGCCAAAAGCTGTATCACCCCGCCAGCCATAATAAACCAGCAGAGCCACTCCACGGGGAGCTTGAACGTCATACACACAATAAGCCCCGTAATATACATAATATTCAAGAGCACTGGCCCAATCGCTGACACAAAAAAATGCCCCACCGCCTGCAACGCCCCCGCTAAAAGAGCGCTCGTTGAAATGAGAAAAATAAATGGCATCAAAATACGCAAATAGATGGCACCGCTCGCAATCTGCTCAGGAGAAAAACCTGGGGCAATAAGCCTTATAAATGCATCGGCATGCTGTATAGCAACGGCGGTCAACAGAAGGACCATTCCCTCAAAAAATAAAAATCCAAGGAACATCATGCTGCCAATTGCCTGGCGCCCCTCCGATCGCACCCGTTGCACAATCGTTGGCACAAACGCGGCCGATAGCGCCCCTTCAGCAAAAATCTTTCGCAGGGAATTAGGAACCTTCCAGGCAGTAAAAAAGGCATCTGATAAAGCACTTGCCCCCAAAAAACGGGCCTGGATAAGGTCTCTGATCAAGCCAAGCAAGCGGCTCAATAGCGTGAATTTGCCCACTTGAAGCGTTTTTTGAATAATTGATTGCCGTGTAAACATGCTCGATATCCTGGTAACCATTCATCGAATTATTGTACCCCCGTCCTCTACCATCTTCTTCAAGTTTTTCAAAACGTCTTGCATGTCTTTTCTAAACATACGATGGAATATACTACCCCGATTTTTGTTCATACCGACCCCAATTTCAAAAGTACCCTTATTTCCACCCAATGTCCCCGGCAACGTGTACAGTATATGGCTTCCGTATTCACTGCGCCCTTTTGTTTGTTCACCAATTCCCAATACTGCATCATCGATAGTAAAGGGGAAATAATGATCTGCTGGATCTTTCAAAATCTGATTTATAATATAGTTGATATATGGGTATTTATGTCTTTTGGTCGCATCCTCCCCTTCTTGCTCAAGTACATCTCTAGCAAATCCCTGTTCAATAGTAGCAACCGATAATCCTTTCACCGTAGCAACTCGTGTACCCAAGGATCCAAAGCCATGCCTCGTAGTAACTTTTTCTTGCCCAGCATTAAGCACACTACGTATTCTCATCACCTTTTTTGTCTGAATTGAAGATGCATCCCCCAAAGAAGGAAACTGTTCTTGATAGCACTTCTCTTGGCGTTGCTTTGCAATACTCCGTTGTAACGCTTGCATCAAATGTTGCAATCCCTTTTTCAGCGTATATTGCTCCTCATTTAGTTTTTTCAAAAAATCCTGATCGTTTTTTATCGATAAAACCTCCTCAACATTCTGCTGATAGCACACTGCTAAGTTACGAAAGTTTTTATTGAGATCTGCCTCAATCAACTCTTTTTCCCCTAAAATTTCCGATTGCTCAGCCATCTCAATACACCGCTTCTTAAAAATATATCGCTCCTGAGCCATACCATCTTTAGCCTGAGAAATGCGCTTTTTCTTTTTTTGCTGCGCAGAATTCTGGCCAGAGGATGGTATATGTTGAGATCGTTGTAGTTGCTGTTGATATGATTTATCCTCTGCAGGATCCGCTCCCAATAAGACCGCCCCCAATGGTAATAACATAGTTAAAAGAACTGCCCTGCTCCTGTATCCACACATAAATTGTTTTATAGTCATCAAAACCCCTTAAAATAACGTACCAATCCCCTAAGTGTGCGAAAAATAAGGGCTTTGTCAAAGTATTATACTGGATTCATCCAGGCAATCGAGCTAAAAGACCCCTATTCCATGGGCAAAGACCCCGAAACCCTTTTGTTTAACAACGCTTTTTGCTATAATGGGGACAGTATGAAGCATATAACCTGGAGGTATGGAAATTATGAAACGGTCACTATTCTTAAAGTACATCAACGCTGCGATCTTATTTGGGCTTGTAGCCCCAACAGCGCAGGCATTCTCTGCTACAAATCAAAATGGTTTACGAAAAAGAGCTATAGAGTACGCACGCTCCACCGGAGTAGATTTCGGGAAAGGAATCCGCTCAGCCTACAGCGCTTCTGGGCTCAAACGAGTGGGAGCCGGTCTGGCGCTCGGGAGAGAAAAGGCAATTACTCGTGCCAAGAAAGAGCAAGAACATGTGATGGAGGGCGCTAAAGCAGCACTCAAACGCATGAAGGGCAAAAAACTCAGCAAAAAAGAACAAGATCATTTATATAGTTTTGAAAAACGCGCTGGCGCGTTAATCGTGCTTCTGGCCATTATAGCAGGAACCACATGGATATTGACTCGAAAAACAGATGATGGCGATATTCCACCGCCACCACCGGGACCACCAGCTCCAGTTGTAGCACCACCCGCACCTCCGTTAGGTGCATCGGCCATAGGTGACCCGTTGTCAATGTCTGAAGTCGGCCCACCACCAAGAGATTATCCACCGGCACCAGGGGAAGACCCTGCTATTCTTCCAGCACCAGCAACAGAAAGTCTATTGGGAAAAGCTCCCGAGTTAAGAAAAAGTACACTAGGTAGAGATATTCCAGGGCCACCCCTTCCAGAAGGGGAACCGGATATACCTGCACTTCCTTTATCTCAAGAGGCAGCACTGACAGTTCCTGAACCTCGTCCGCTAAGGCCATTACCACCAACACCGGTACGAGGGGAAGAAGAATTGAGAAAAAAGGTAGAGGCTGATGTCGAAGCAACACTAAGGCAAGAGCGAGAACGAAGATTAGCAGGTCAGCCACCAGCGGCGCCTCCTCCACCAGTTTTAGCCCCAGCTCCGCCACCAGCACCACCTCGAAGATCTCCGACTAGACAAAAACCGTTGGCAGCACCGGCAGAAGAACCAACACTCCTTCAACAATTAGCAGCACCACCTCCACTAAGAAAAGTAACACCTGCAGCACGACCAGAACCAGGGGAAGGCGGGTTAGCAGGAGTAGTTGCAGCAGATCCGACGGCAGGAGGAATGTTAGAAAAACAACAGAGAAGAGCCGAAGAGGAAGAACGAGCTAGAGCTCAACTGCCTCTTACAAGATCAGAAATGGGACGACGGGAAGCATGGGAAGAGGAAGAAGAACCTGCAGCTGCGCAAGCAGAAGCTGCTGAAACTGAGGACGGTGATAGCGATGACGCCGACCCTTTAGGAACTCCTCCCCCAGAAAAGGACACACCCCCAAAACCAGCCCATCCAGCCGGAATTTCTTTTGGAACAGAATCACGCCTTGGTGCATTTCAGAGAAGATTCGCAGGACTACGCCAAGCCGAAGAGGAAGAAGAAGAAGAAGAGGAGCTGGAAGAATCAATGGAATTGCCCGACTAAGAGGCAGTTTTCTAAATATTTCACCCTGTTATACTAAGCAATACATACCAAGCACCACCACGGGGGAATCATGCGTCGCACATTTCTATTTATGGCCACTCTTTTAATAACTTCAACTCTATTTCCAGTGGCCCATTGCAGGCCATCAAACAATGCCGCGCCAACGGGCTTGGCATACTACATTTCCGTCGTAAAAAAACAATTCCAAGGCAAACCGTTAACACGGAAAGAAGCACAAACCCTTTCGTCCCTAAAAAAATGGGCTGTTATTTCTTTAGCCGCTGCCGGAACGCTCGGCACAACCGGCCTCTATCGGCTTTATATGGGACGCACAGCAAGCAATGGTGATGCTGCAGTCGAAGACGAATCCGTCTCCGCCAAGGCTATGCCGGACACAGCGGCGGAGGGAGAAGAGAAAACAGATTGGGATGATGATCCTGAGTATGTATACGAGCCATCTGCTGATGAGGAACAACAACTCCAAGAAAAATTAGCTCCAAAGTTAGCTCCTCTTTTGGCTGACGAACCCGACGATTCAGAAGATCTGCCTCCAGAGCGTCCTCCCGGCACGGATGCTCATCTTAGAATGCTTGGAGCTGCATTTAGGGTACGCAGAGGAGATATGACTGTCTCAGAAAACAAAAGAAAAATGGGAAAGAATCGACGACAACCCCTCGAAGCCGATACCTTCGACCCTGAAGAATCAGAAGCTCCAGAACAATAAACGTTCTCATTCTTATCCCGTCACAGCAACCTCCGAAATCCCCTTCCCTTCCAATGGCATCTCATCAAACAACATCCCCTCATGAATCTGATATCTATGCTCCATACGTTCAGCAACATGCACATCATGCGTGCTGACAATAAGCCCCATCTGCCATTCACGCTGTAAACGCAGCAAAAGATCCACCATCTCCGCACCCGTTCGCTCATCAAGATTCCCGGTTGGCTCATCAGCAAGCAAGAACGCTGGCTCATTAATCAAGGAACGTGCAAGCGCCACTCGTTGCTGCTGCCCCCCGGAAAGTGATCCGGGCCGCGCATCGGCTTTTTGTGTTAATCCTACACATTCAAGTAGGTGTTGAGCTTTTTTTAAAGAATTCGCTTGAGATCCGCCTGCAATCAATGCCGGCAGCATCACGTTTTCACACACGGAAAGCTCTTTAATGAGATAGGGAAGCTGAAATAAAAGCCCCACCGAACTGCGCAAAAAAGAAGCCTGCTCTTGCACGCTCATCTTATGCACATTCTGCTCGTTAAAAAAAACCGTGCCTGCAGTGGGTGTGTCCAATCCTGCGAGCAGATGCATCAGCGTGGATTTACCGGTCCCCGAAACGCCCATGATCGCATAGCTCGTTCCTTGCGTAAATGAAACGGTTATCTCCTTTAAAACAGGAGCATCTGCTTGTGTGCCAAAACTTTTTTTGATACCTCGTGCCGATAACACGGATCGTTCCATAGTAGGCCCTCAAAACTGTCTCTGTAAACGGTGTCGGATCGCCCTAGTATAGCCCATTTTTCCAATTTCGCATCGGCAAATTCTTAATTTCATTGATAAAAAAAGATATTCCCCCCTTTTTAAAGGATTATCATTGTAATGCTTCCCCTTGATCCCCTACACTGACTAAGTAATCTTGAAAAAAATCAAACGGAATTAATTAAGGGGGAGGGGACATGAATAACTCACTTATTAATCATCCTAATCAAGAGACGATTCCAGAGGTGCTTGCGGTTATACCCACCATGGACGTCGTCGTCTTTCCAAACATGATCGTACCGTTGCTGGTACTGGATGAAAAAATCATCAAAGGGGTCAATCAAGCCCTGGAGGAATCAAAGCTGATTTTTCTGCTTGCTGCCAAAGATTCTATCGAATCCCAAGATTCGATTGGCACCAATGATCTCTATCAGGTGGGAACGATTGCCACTATTATGCGCTTAATCAAGATCCCTGAGGGGGGTATCAAAATTCTAGTGCAAGGAATAGGCAAAGGAACCGCACAAGATATCGTGACGCATGATGACATACTGCAAGCGCATATCAAACCGATCGATGTTGAGATAACCGATCCCGAACTTCTTCAACCACAAATTCGCAGCATCAAGGCAGTAGCAGAAAAAATGGCATCCGCTGGCCACTCGTTCAGCCCGGATTTTCATATCATTCTTTCTAAGATGCAGGATCCAGAAAAGATCGCCGACTTTGTGCTTTCCCATCTCAATCTCACCGTAGAACAAGGTCAACAACTTCTTGAAGTTCAAAATCAACAAGAGCTTCTTGAATCTATTTACTTGCATCTCAATCAAGAAATTGAAGTGGCAGAAATACAAGAAAAAATTCGCAGCAATGCCCGTGATGCAATGAATCGCGCTCAAAAAGAATATTATCTGCGTGAACAGATACGGGCCATCAAACAAGAGCTCGGAGAGGATGATCTTGAAGAGATCGAAGAGATGCATGAAAAACTTACCGCCCTTCCGGTTTCTGACGAAATAAAAGAAGAGATCAGCCGACAAATAAGCAGGCTCGAGCGAACCGCTCCGGATTCATTGGAGGCAACGGTTACACGCAACTACCTGGAATGGATCTTTGCCATTCCTTGGGGAGTTGAAACACAAGACAATCTCGAAATCGCTCACGCAAAAAAGATTCTTGATGAAGATCATTTCGGCCTAAAAGAGATCAAGGAACGAATTCTTGATTTCATATCCGTACGAAATTTAAAACAGGATGGCTTTGCCCCTATTTTATGTTTTGTGGGACCTCCTGGAACAGGTAAAACATCCCTCGGCAAATCAATCGCCAGAAGTTTAGGACGCAAATATTCTCGAATATCGCTTGGCGGCGTAAAAGATGAAGCAGAAATTCGTGGCCATCGCCGCACCTACGTGGGCGCCATGCCAGGACGATTTGTGCAAGCACTGCGCAAAGCAAAATCATGTAATCCATTAATCGTAATTGACGAACTCGACAAGATCGGTTCTGATTTCCGTGGCGATCCTTCAGCAGCTATGCTTGAAGTACTCGATCCACAACAAAACAACACCTTCTACGATAACTATTTGGGTATACCGCTCGATCTATCCAAGGTAATGTTCATCGCAACGGCAAATAATCTAGAAACGATTCCTGAGCCATTACGTGATCGCCTTGAAATCATCGAGCTTTCTGGCTACACCTTGGATGAAAAGGTCAACATTGCCAAAATGCATCTTATTCAAAAAGCTATTGCCGATACCGGCCTCGATAGCTCAAAAATATCTATTCCTGATGAAGTAATTGCTGATATGGTTGCCAACTACACGCGTGAATCTGGCGTTCGACAACTTGAACGGCTCCTGCGAAAACTTTGCTCTAAAGAGGCTCGCTCATTGGTAGAAAAAAATACGCATCTCACGTTTACTACCGAAAACATTGAGGATCATCTCGGAGCAAAACGTTTTCTCGACGAAGACGCAGATCACAAAGACCAAGTGGGTATATCTAATGGACTTGCATGGACCGCATATGGCGGAGACATCATCAAAATAGAAACAGTGCTCATGCCAGGATCGGGCAAACTGCTGCTCACGGGGCAACTGGGGGATGTGATGAAAGAATCAGCACAAGCCGCCGTCAGTTATGCGCGAGCAAACACGGAGAAATTTGGCATCAACAACGATCTATTCAAAACGCATGATCTGCATATTCACGTACCAGCAGGCGCTACTCCAAAGGACGGCCCTTCAGCAGGAATCACCATGCTCACCTCAATCCTATCGGCTCTCACCAAACGACCAGTCAGCGCCCAGTTTGCTATGACCGGCGAGCTGAACTTGCGCGGAGAAATTATGCCTATTGGCGGCCTGAAAGAAAAAGTATTAGCCGCAAAACGAAACAACCTTTCATGCGTCATCGCGCCATACAAGAATAGGAACGACCTGAAAGATTTGGACAGTGTCACCGAAGGTA
>SDBT01002337.1_pt1 | contig 33605 bp, 43 predicted proteins | sample 2277101 | NCBI WGS metagenome assembly SDBT01 (sample SAMN10404973, study PRJNA504765) | marine sediment metagenome | isolation source: marine sediment core GS10_PC15, 103 cmbsf | place: Arctic Ocean: Southern Knipovich Ridge | collected 2010
ACAAGCAGGATACGATATTGATTGCCTTAATTTAAATCATAAAAAAGGAACAATAAAAGAGATAGTTTCCAAACAATTAGATAAAGGATACGATATTGTTTGCTCTGGGCATACAGGAATTGGATATGCGGTAATAGAAAAAATAGTCCAAGCGACAAGAGAACATACATCTAAACCAAAAGTAATTTTAGGTGGGGCACTAATAACAAGCGAGCCGGAACTAATATTAAATGCTCTTAAACCAGACTTTGAAGTTTTAGGAGAAGGAGAGAGAACGATAGTAGAATTATTAAGTGCTATTAAAAATAATAAAAATTCAAAAGAGGTTAATGGGATAGGGTATATAGAAAATGGGAAGTCGGTATTCACTCAACCAAGAGAACAAATAGAAGATTTAGATTTAATCCCATTACCAGATTTTGATGGGTTTGGATTTGATGAATATTTAGACAATATGAGTAGCGATGTTCTTTATGGGGAACTAGATAATCCAAGAGCTTATCCTCTGTTGGCTAGTCGTGGATGTCCGTTTTCGTGCTCATTTTGTTTTCATTGTTTAGGAAAAGGATACAGAGAAAGAAAAATAAAGGATGTAATAAAAGAATTAAAAATTGCAATAGAAAAATATAATATCAATAGCATAGAAATTTATGATGACTTATTTTCAATCAACAGAGAAAGACTTTTTGAATTTTGTAAGGAATTAAAAGATCTTAATTGTAAGTGGACGTGTCAATTATCTGTTTTAAATTTAGATAAGGAATTATTACAAACATTAAAGAACTCGGGTTGTAATACAGTAAGTTTTGGATTTGAAAGTTATAGCCAAGAAGTATTAAGAAGTATGAGAAAACCAATAACCCCAGAAAAAATAAATAATGCAATCAAACTATGCATGGAGGTCAAAATGGGAATTCAAGGAAACTTTATTTTTGGCGATACAGCAGAAACAAAACAGACAGCCAAAGAAACTCTTGATTATTGGAAAGAAAACACCAAAGGACAAATTTTAATAGGATTTATTCAACCATATCCAGGAAGTGAAATTTATAAGAGGTGTTTAAAAAAAGGAATAATTAAAGACAAATTAGATTTTATAAAAAATAAAATAAATCATACAAATTGGTACAATATGACAGACAGTATGACAGATGAAGAAGTGCTACAATTAAAAAAGGATATTTTAGATGCTAGAAGAAAATACGCTTATTATTTACTTCCAGAGAAGATTGAAAAAATAGATAATCAACAATATAATTTACATAAAATCTGTCCCTTTTGTGATAAAGAACAAATATTTAAGAATTGTTTTATTAAAAATAAAAAGTATTATGTAAAAGTTAGACAATGTAGAGATTGTCATATGAGGTTTTTTTTGGTGAGTAGGTTGTATAAATTTACGATGGATTACTATCAACAATTGGATTTTTTTAGGAGGGTTTATTTATCCATAAGAGATAAGGTTTTAAAACGAAGAATATGATTCACAAAATTCAGGGCAGACACTTAAATGAACATGCAATATTATACGGCGGACAATTATTAGAATGGATAGATAATTACTGTTTTGCTATGACAGAGAAATATAAAAAAGCAGGAGATAGTTTTGTAACAAGAGCAACTAATTGCGAATTTCTCTTACCTATTTTTTTAGGAGAAGTTATAAGGATAAGGATAAAAAAAGAGGATATAAAAAATACATCCATAACTTTTGACTATGAGGTAGTTGTGGGTATGAAGGTGGTGGCGAAAGGAAGCTCTACTTTTGTCAAATTAAATAAAGACAAACCAGCATTAATAAGATGAAATTTTGTAAAAAGTGCGGTGAGGAATTTCTTTCATATAGTAGATACAACAAAGTATGTAAGAAATGTTTTAAAAAAAACCATAAGAAGTCCATGGGAGAAATAAAAGAACGTAGAGAAAAAGGGGAGGATGTATATAAGCCATACTATATGAGAAAATGAAATTTTGCAAAAGATGTGACAAGGCGTTCAAAACGAACACTAAATATGAAAAGATGTGTAAGAAATGTATAAAGGAAGGTTATAAGAGAGGTAGGGAAAAGATGAAACAGAGTAGGGAGAATGGAGTTAATACGGGTAAGCCGTATTATATGAGGTAGGGAAGGTTTATATACCTGATAAAGTTATTAATATTAATAAAATAAAATGGTAGCAGATAGAAGGGCTGGAAGGGGACCATATGTTGGAGGAGGATACTTACCAAGAAGTAGAACAATGAAAGGCAGGTGGGCAAAAAAAAGAAGCGATACTGGTAAAAAAAGAGAAAATGGATGTTTTATAGCAACAGCTTGTTATGGTACAAATAGTAATGAGGTGGAGATTTTTCGAAGATGGAGAGATAATAAATTATCAAAAAATAAATTTGGAAATAAATTTATAAATTTATATTATAAAACAAGTCCTCCAATTGCCAAATTTATTTCTAATAAACCAAACCTTAAAAGAATGATTCAAATAGGATTATATCCAATTAAAGAGATGGTTAAAAATCAATGAAAATAGCGCACGTATCAGCATTCTATAAACCCACGATTGGGGGTGTAGAAAAAGTAATAGAAGAACTTGCCACAAGGCAAGTCAAATGGGGTCACGAGGTTCACGTCTTCGTTTCAGACTTTGATAAAGAAAAAACAATAAAAAAGAAATATGAGATAGTGGATGGAGTACATATTCATAGGTGTAAACTAATTTTTAAAATATCCCAATTTGGCACAATATTCCCTTCTATGTATAAAAAATTAGTAAAAGAACACAAAGACAAACCCTTTGATGTCATACATAGTCACGTATTTGGGCACTTACACTTTGTTCAAGCGGCAAAATTTGCTAGAAAGTTTAAGGTTAGACACATACACACCACACACTGCCCCTGGACGGACGCTAATAGGTCTTTTTGGGGGAGGATGGGCGTTGGTGTAAGTTACAATTTCTTCTCTAAGAGAGCCATGAAACACGTAGATAAGGTAATTGCGATAACCCCGTGGGAGATAGATTATATAAAGAAGTATGGAGGAAAAGAAATAAAAATAATTCCAAATGGGATGTCGGGAGACTTCTTTAAGAGAATACCTAATGATTTTAAAAAGAAACATAACATTGAGGGAAAAATGGTATTATTTTTTGGAAGATTAAATATTACAAAGGGACCTGAGCATTTTGTAGAAATGGCTAAAATAATATTAAAAGAAAGAATGAAGGATGACGTAACCTTTGTCATAAGGGGACCAGACGAAGGTATGAGGGATAAAGTTAGGGCGCTAATAGGAAATGAAAAAAAAATAATTCTTTTAGACGAAACAAGAGATAAAAAAGAAGTGATTAAAACATATCAATCTGCAGATGTATATGTAATGCCAAGCCAGAGAGAAGGGCTACCTTTAACTCTTTTCGAATCTTTCGCCTGCGGACTACCAGTTGTTGCAACACCAGTTAATGGGGTTCCTTACGAAATGAATGGAAAGAATGGATTTTTAATTAATTATGGGGATGACGAGTATTTCGCAAATAGAATTCAAAGATTATTGGATGATAATGAGTTAAGGAAAAGAATATCAAAAACCAATCTTAATAAAGCAAAAAATTATAATTGGGATCTAATTTATGCAAAGACTATGGGAATTTATAACTAAAAAACATATAGGGTATAAAATACCCCCTATATACAACCTAACTATTTTAAAGATACGAACATTTATAAACTTAATAAAATTAATATAAATGTATGAAAATAAATATAGTTAGGATATGAAAGGAGGTTTAAATAATGAAAAATAAAAATAAAAAAATATTATCAATTTTATGCGTAGCACTCTTGCTTTCTGTTGGATTGGTTTACGCACTAAACACAGAAGTTAGTACAAGTACTAAAATAATTTATGGAATGAATGCCGCGTCTTCAGATAAAGATAGAGCAATGGATATTAATAATGCCTTGACCGATGCAATAATTACTTCAAACACAGTTTTAGGAGATGAATCATTACTAATACGAGCCCATGGAAATGATTTAAATCTTGAGGAAGCCTTGAATTCAATAATTACAAAATTGACTTATAAAAATTTACCAGGGATATTAGCAGATGGTAAAGTAGAATATGATGATGGTTCTTTTGAGGGATATATGCAGAAACTATATTTTAACTCAAATACAATCTCATTTAAATCACTTGATGAAGAAGATTATATAGACCAAGATTCTTCTGAAAGTTCAAAGCAAACACCTGTTCCTTATCTTGATTTAAGTGGAAACTTGTGGAATTTAGTAATCGAATTTGACGATCCTTTAGATGCTACAGACTTATATAACGATGCAGTGATAACTATAGCAGGGAAAGAATATCATTTTGCCCCAGATACAAAAGAGGGAGATACAGAATTAGTGTTTTATGATTCTACTAGAAAAGTAATACTAGAACTTAATCAGCCTCAGACATTTGAAATTGGCGGAGAAGATGTTACGCTTGAAATAATTGGCGCAGATACAGACGATGAAGATACAGTTTTTATTAAATTTGGAGATGACCTTAAGAAAGTTAGAGAAAATAAGGCAGTCGGGTTTAATGGAGAAAAAATTTATGTAAATGATGTCTTTGCTATAAGTATTCCAGAGTATAAAGTTACTGCGGAATTATTCATTGGAACCCAAGAATTAGCATTAGAGATGGATGGGAGTTTTAATAATGTAGAAGTCAATGGAAAAACACTTGAAGGAATTGAAGCAAAAGTTACTGGCAGTGTGAACGCAACAGAGAAAATAGAATTTCGATTTGCACCAACAGAGATGGATGACATTGAAGACGAATTGCAATATCTAGAAATAGGCGAAAGTATAATAGATCCTCTTTTCGGAACAATTTCCTTGTTTTTTGATTCTATGGAAACAGAATTTGATTCAGAAGCAAGAGATTTAATAGAACTAAAAGCAGTTGGAGATGAACTTGAACTTACTTTTACGAATGTAGATGGGGATGGAATAGAGTTTGTGCCTTATTATGTAGATAATTCAAATAATTTGAAGTCTAATTTAGTTAGCGGAGATACAGGATTTGAAGACCAAATCTTTATTATTTCTGGAAACTTTTTAACAGAAGTTTTTAAGATTAAGAACATAGGAAATAATAATGTTAAGATTTATTCTTATAGTGAGGACGATTCTAAAGACTACAAAAATGGGTCCGAGATTGAAGGAGATACAGGAGTAACAATTACTTTTAATAGTACAACTGTAACATTTAGTCAACCAAATTCAAATATTCTTCGTACAGAGAACAAGATGAAGATGATTCTTAATGCTAATAGTATTGATTTTGACGAAGTAGACTTGGATTCAGATGAATCTTCAATAATCCCAACAAGAGTTACTATGAATGTAATAAACGATAGCGGGAATATAGAAATCGGAAGCATAAGCGGTACGGGGACAACTCCGGCTAATGATGACAATGATTTAGAATATACCTTAACTAATGGACATATGACCTACTTTGTAAAAGATGATGACAATGAATTGAAAGTTTATGTTCCAGAAGAGGAAGTAGACTTTAATGTTTATATCTCAGACGCTATAACAACTTCAACATTAGAAGAAGTAGACTTAACTATTAAGGATAATGAGATTTCAGAGATTACAGATGAAGAAAACATAATAGTTGTTGGAGGTCCATGTATTAACAATGTTGCAGCTACTCTACTTAAGGGAGACGCATGCGCTGGAGACTTTACTCTTTTAACAGGGGTAAGTGATGGACAATATCTTTATCAGGTGTTTGATAATCCACACGGAGAAGGAATAGCTATCTTGATTGCAGGATATAATGCCGAAGATACAAATAGGGGAGTTAAAGAATTCTTAGAAGGAGACTTTAGTTTAAATATAGGAACTAAGAATATTAATTAATCTTAGTTCTTTTTCTTTTTTTCTTTTTTTCATATTTTAGATACAAAAGGTTTATATACCTAATAATGTTATTAAGTTTATGAATGAGATAGAGAATTCTAAAGAAGAAATTATCAAAGAAAGGGGGAATAAATTAATTGAAACTCTAAAAAAACCAACCGTGTGGGTTATTATTTCTTTAGTTTTATTAATAATTTTAGGAACTTACATTAGAATACAACCAATGAGGATTAATCCCGGTACGGGTAATCCTGGCTTATGGGATATTACTACAGACACTTGGACATTGGGTCCAGATTTAGACCCTTGGTTATTCACAAGGCACGCTCAAACAATCATAAAACAAGGAGGATTGCCACCAATAGATACAATGAGAAATGTTCCTTTGGGGTTAGATACTTCAATAGAAACTCAATTATTACCCAATATGATTGCTTGGACTTATAGAATCTTAAATATTTTTACAGAAACAACATTAATTTATGCAGCGGTTATTTTTCCCGTAATAATGTTTTCGCTCACAGTTATAGCCTTTTTTCTTTTCGTAAGGGAAATTTTTATTAGGAAATCAAAAAAAAGTAAAATAACAGCAAATATTATTTCATTGATTTCAACATTGTTTATGGTTGTTATTCCAGCTCTTCTCCCGAGAACAATTGCTGGAATTCCGGAAAAAGAATCTGCGGCATTTTTCTTTTTGTTTCTCACTTTTTATTTGTTTTTAAAGGCATGGAAATCTGAAAAAACAAGAAATTATGTTATACTATCCATCTTAGCAGGAATTTCAACTGCGGCACTCGGGGCAATTTGGGGAGGGGTTTTATACGCATTTATTACAATAGCCCTTGCTACATTATCAGCATTCATTATAAATAAAATCCATAAGAAAGAATTTATAGTTTATTTTTTATGGGTTGCCTCTTCTTTTGGCATAATGATACTTATGGGAAGACTTCCATTTAGGAATATATTACAATCATTAGACACACTTGCGGTTTCTTTGGTTTTATTTATACTTATAGTTCATTTTATAATATGGAATACCATAGGGAATCTTAAAATATTAAACAACAAAATTCCAAAGAATATAATCTCTTTAATTATATCAATAATCTTGGGGGTAATTCTTATATTATTAATGTTAGGACCCAGTTTTTTTATCCAAAAAATACAATCAATAGGAAACATGCTTTTCTCTCCAACTACTGGAAGATGGAATAGAACTGTTGCTGAAAATTCGCAACCATTTTTTACTGGATGGGGTTCTAGTTTTGGTCCATTTATAGGGAATATGCCAATTGTTTTTTGGTTATTTTTTGTAGGATCCGTTGTTTTATTTAAAAAAATGCTTAATGGAATAAAGAAAAAGAGTTCACTAATTTTAACTGGCTTATATATTTTCTTTTTCTGCGGGATAGTTTTTTCAAGATATTCAAGTGCAGGAATGCTTAATGGGGTAAATTTCATTAGTAAATTATTTTATATGGGTTCAGCAGTATTCTTTATAGGATTTTTAATTTATTTTTATTTGAAAGGATCTAATAGAGATCGAGAATCAAATATAAGTTTCGAATACATATTCTTATTTTCTTTATTTGTACTATGTTTAATTGCAGCGAGAAGTGCAGTTAGATTAATTATGGTTTTAGCCCCAATCGCTCCAATATTTATTGGTTATTTGGTTGTAGAAGCTGTAAAAAAAGCAAGAAAATCAGAAGATGTATGGAAAATAATGTTTGTGGCTTTAGCAATAGTAATTATATTAGCTAGTGTTTTTGCGGTTTGGACATTTTATAAACAATCAAAAGGACAAGCAAGACAGATGATACCATCATATTATAATCAACAATGGCAGAAAGCAATGGAGTGGACAAGGGAGGAAACACCACAAGATGCAGTGCTTGCTTCTTGGTGGGATTATGGCTATTGGATTCAAAGCATAGGAAATAGGGCTACGGTGACAGATGGTGGGAATGCAATATCATTTTGGAATTATTGGACAGGAAGAATGGTTTTAACTGGGGATAACCAAAAAGATGCATTAGATTTTCTTTATACACATGAAACAGATTATTTTTTAATAGATAGTTCGGATATTGGTAAATATGGGGCTTTTTCAAGCATTGGTTCAAATGAAAATTATGATAGACTTTCTTGGATAGGAACGTTTTTATTAGATGAGAGCCAAGTTCAAGAGACAAGTAATGGGACTAATTATGTCTATGTTGGCGGGGTTGCCCTAGATGAGGATATAATAATAGAGGAAAACGGAAGGCAAATTTTATTACCACAACAGAGTGCAGGGGTTGGTGGACTAATTATCTCTTCGTCTAATGAGGGGAATATGACAAGGGCTTCTGCTGCTATATTTTATCAAGGAAATCGCCACGATATTCCATTAAGATATGTTTATATTAATGGGGAAATTGTTGATTTTGGTTCTGGTATAGAGGCAGTAGTATTTATTTTTCCTAAAATAATACAAACAGGAGGTGGGCTTCAAAAAAGCGAAATCGGCGCGGCAATGTTTATTTCTCCAAGATTATTAAGGGGAATGTTGTCACAAGTATATATTATGAATGACCCATTTAATAATTTTGAAGCATTTGAATTAGCCCATTCAGAACCAAATAGAATAATACAAGATTTTAATAATCAGGGAGCCAACCTCCCAGAATTCCTTTATTTTAATGGACTTCAGGGTCCTATAAAAATATGGGAAATTAAATACACGGGAGAGGAAGAGTTTAAACAAAAATATCTTGACAGAGACGCTTCAAAATACCTTAACTGGAGTTTATAATGGGAAAAAGCCGCAAACCCAAATTAAAAAAGAAATATATTATACCATTAGTTAAGAGATGTAGGAATTGTAAAAAAGGAAGAGTAACTTCTCATCATTTTGAATGTGATGAATGCAGAAGTAAAAAAGATAAAGAAAAACATAGAAAAATGGCTAAAAAAACTGGTTTAAGAAGATGCAAGATAAATTAAAAAATATTGTAAAAGGAGTAATATCAGGAGTAAAACGTAAATTTATAGACCAGGAACTTATTGACAAATATCATAATTTATATTACGATTTAGGGATATATCAGTTTACGGAGTGGAGAGGAGTGAAGATTTATAAATATCCGTCGGATGTTTGGTTATATCAAGAGATAATCTTTAAACATAAACCAGATGTAATAATAGAGAGCGGAACGCTTTATGGAGGCAGTGCGCTTTTTTATGCAAATTTATTTGACCTAATTGGCAAAGGAGAAGTAATAACTATTGATAATAAAAAAAGAAATATCTCAAAACATCCAAGAATTAAATATATTATTTCAGATTCTATAGATATAAACCTTATACATAAATTAAGGGAAAAATGTAAAAATAAAAGCGTAATGGTTATTCTAGATAGCGACCATCATAAAAAGCATGTTTTGAGAGAAATACAATTATATGGAGATTTGGTTACAAAAGGACAGTTTTTAATTGTAGAAGATGGGTGCATAAATAATCATCCCGTATATAAAAATTTCGGGGAAGGACCATATGAAGCGGTAGAAAGTTTTATGCAAAAAAACAATGATTTTAAAATCGACAAGAAGATTGAAAATAAATTTTTGTTTTCTCAGAATACAAACGGGTATTTATTAAAAACAAGATGAAAGAAAAAATACATAAAGCCAAGCTCTTAATTAGAGATAAAAAAATAAAGGAAGAAGGTGAGAATACATGGAAAGCAGATGGAGAATTTGTTAGAATTTACAAAAAACCAGGAAGGTCTATTATTTCCTGTTCCTGTAAAAATTGTTCAAGGTTTTGTAATGAAAACACTTTATGTAGAAGAAAAATAGCTACACTGCTTTATATATCTAATGAAAATTATTATAAAAGAGTAGATAAATTAATAGAGCTATATGAGAATTGTATAAAGATTAATATGAAGCCTGAAAATGAAGTTATAATTCAAGAATTAAAAGATTTAAAATATTTCAAATGAAAGACATTAGAAAAATACTAGAGGAGTTTTGTACTCTTATGATAGACAAAAACCCAGAGTTACAATCAATAAGAGTTGTAGTTGAAATGAAAAACAAATCTAAAATAAATTTTAAAAGGTTTATAAAAAAATGAACAACGTATATAATGACGAAATACTACCCATTGGATATGCCCTAAATATATTTTTAATAATAGCGTTTTCTCCATTCATTTTACTCGCTATTTTAGGAGTATCTATTTGGGATTTTTTAGGGGGAGAATTATGAGAACAAAAAATAAAAGAAAAAAAACAAAGGTTTTAATTACTGGAGGGTGTGGTTTTATTGGAAGTAATTTTATTAACTATCTTTTAACAGACCCCGAAATAGATTTGGACATAAAAATTATTAACATAGATAAACAAACCTATGCCGGAAAGGGTGAAAATATCAAACATTTACAATTAGAAAAGAATCCACAATATAAGTTTATTAAAGGAGATATCTGTGACAAAGAATTTATTAAGCAGGTTTTTTATGAAGAAAAACCAGAAATTATATTTAATTTTGCCGCCGAATCTCACGTAGATAATAGTATAAAAGATGCTAATAACTTTATAATGAGTAATATTGTTGGAACAGTTAATTTATTAGATGTAGCAAAAGAAAATCAGATAAAGAAAATAATTCAAATTTCAACAGATGAAGTATTTGGTAGTGCTGAGAATAAAAGTTTTAATGAAGAAGATAATCTTAATCCTTCAAGTCCTTATTCTTCAAGTAAGGCCTCGGCAGATTTAATAGCACTTTCATATTTTAAGACACATAATTTACCAATAATTATAACAAGGAGTGCAAATAATTATGGTGCCTATCAATTTCCAGAAAAATTATTACCATTATTTATCACGAACCTAATAGAAGGTAAAAAAATTCCATTAATGTGGTCAGAAAAGAATCCAGGCTTAAATGTAAGAGACTGGTTAAATGTAAAGGATAATTGTAGGGCAATATGGTTTGTTTGTCAAAATGGGCAAAATGGCGAAATTTATAATATTCCTGGATATAATGAGAAAACGAATATTTATATGACGAAAAAATTACTTAATTATTTTAATTTTGGAGAGGAAATGATTGAAAAAGTAGAACATAGAAAGGCACATGATTTTAAATATTCTATATTGGGAAATAAATTAAAGAGACTTGGGTTTAAATATAAATACAAAGATTTAGACTCCGAATTAATTAAATTAATTAGATGGTATCAAAATAATCAAGAATGGTGGGGGAAATTAAAAAAATGAAGGGGGTAATTCTCTGTGGTGGAAAAGGGTCAAGAATGCTTCCCTTGACTATAACAATCAATAAACATTTGTTGCCTATTTATAATAAGCAAATGATTTTCTACCCAATTGAAACTCTTAAAAATGCAGGAATTAAAGAAATATTAATTGTTTCTGGGAGACACCATGCAGGCCATTTTTTAGAGTTATTGGGTAGAGGAGAAGAATTGGGGTTAAAATTTAGTTATACAATACAGGATAAAGAAGGCGGAATTGCAGAGGCACTTTTATTGGCAGAGGATTTCTCAATGGGTGATGATATTGTAGTAATTTTAGGAGATAATATTTTTGAAGATGATTTTAAAGAGAATATTTCTTCCTTTAAGGAAGGTGCGAGAATCTTTATTAAACAAGTCAAAGACCCAGAAAGATTTGGAGTGGTGGAATTAGATAAGGGGAAAGTTATAAGCATCGAAGAAAAACCAAAATTTCCAAAGACAAAATATGCCGTAACGGGACTATATATTTATGATTCAGATGTTTTTGGGATTATAAAAACACTAGAATATTCTCAAAGGGGAGAGTTGGAAATAACTGACGTAAACAACTGTTATATAAAGAAAGGGAAGATGGACGCAAAATTTATAAAAGGTTCTTGGTCAGATGCAGGAACATTTGAATCTTTATTTCTTTCATCAAAATTAATAAGGAGAAAATTAAATGGATAACCCAAGAGTAAATATACTAATAGTCCATATGAATGGAGAAAAAGTGCTAGATAGTTGTTTAAAATCATTAAGTAAAACAGATTATACTAATTATGATATCCATTTGCTTTTAAATAGTACGACAGACAATAGTGAAGAAGTGTCCAAAAAACACAATGTTAAAATACATAAAAGCAAAATTAATCTAGGTTTCGCAGGTGGGTTTAATTTTCTACTTGAAAAAACTAAAAACATTGATGCAAAATATATAGCATCAATAGGCAACGATACAGAAGTCGAGCCAAATTGGCTTACGGAACTAGTAAATTTTGCAGAAAAAAACAAAGCAGATATTTGCCAGTCAAAAATTAGAGCATTGAGGGACAAAAAACTGTTTGAAAATGCAGGAGCATCTGGGGGATTTATGGATACTTATGGATACCCGTTTTGTAGAGGAAGAATATTTAGTGTAATAGAAGAAGACAGTGGGCAATATGATAATCCGACAAGGATTTTTTGGGCGTGTGGCGTTTCTGCTTTATTTAGAAAAGAACTATTTAATGAAATAGGAAAGTTAGACAAAGACTTCTTTATGTATGCAGAAGAAACAGATTTTAATTGGAGGGCGAATTTGGCTGGGAAAAAAATTTACATTGTTCCAAGCTCGGTAATTTATCATTGGGGTGGTTATTCTATAAATAAAGAAAAAGTGAGCCCATTAAAAGAATACTACCTACATAGGAATACATTAATTATGTTCTTTAAGAACTATTCAGACGAAACAATCAGAAAATTAAAGTATAAAAGAATTTTTTTAGAAATTATAAGTGCATTGACGTTTCCAAGAAAAAAATTAATTCCAATTACGAAAGCATTATATTGGATTAGTAGGAATAAAAAACTCATAAAACAAAAACACAATGAAGTTCAAAGGTTAAGGAAATTAAGAGATGATGAATTTGGAGACCTTATATTAGATGGAAGTATTGCTTTTCAACATTTTTACAAAGGGAAAAATAAATTTAGCGAGTTAGGGATTTTATGAAAATATTGAGATTTATTAGGAATAGATTAATGTTGTTCAAGCAGTATATATCCAGAACAGTAACTTATCTTAGTATAATTAATTCGGGTATGATTTTATTCTTATTTTTAAGTAAATTAAAAGAAAGTGGATTTATACAAGCAGATTTAGATAAATATTTTTTTACCATATTTATTATAGGAATTATTTGTCTTCTTATATTGGGATGGATAGATATAAAATATATTAAGGGAATGCAAGAAGAAAATACGATTAGCTTTAGTTACCAACCACCAATGGTAGAAATGAAACAAAAAATTGATGAGATGTATGAATATTTCAAGGAAAAGAAAGAATGAAAACAGCAACCGAAACATTTAAATAATAAATTTAATAAGATTATTAGATTAAAAAAAGAAGAAATGATGGATTTTGAAAACAAAAAACAAGAAAAGGCAATTTTATTTGGGGCAAGCGGAAAATTAGGGAGAGAGATTATATCCTTAGGTAAATTTTTTACTCCCTCACATAGAGATGTAGAAATCGAAAACTATGATAAGTTAAAAGATTACATCGAAACAATTAATCCAAATCTAATAATCCATGCAGCGGCACTTGTAGGAGCAAAAGAATGTGAATACGATAAAAAGAAAGCATATCAAACTAATGTTATAGGGACATATAATCTTGCTAAGATATGCCATGAAAAGAAAATTAAATTAATCTATATTAGTACTGATAGTATTTTTGATGGAGAAAAAGGAAATTATAAAGAAGAAGATATACCAAACCCAATTAATTTCTATTCTTTAACAAAACTAATTGGAGAGGGATATGTTAAAATGCTTGAATCATTTTTAATTATAAGAACTTCTTTTTTCCCAAAGGATAATTTTCCTTATAAAGCAGCATTTGTAGACCAGTATACATGTAGGATGTGTGTTGAGGAATTAGCACCAGAAATAATACTAGCAATTCGGAAAAAAATAAATGGGGTTCTTCATATTGCTGGTCCAAGAGATACGCTATTTAATATTGTAAAGAAATTCAATCCAAAAATAAAAATGATAGACAGAAAGGAAACTGGATTAAACCTCCCAAAAGACTTGTCTTTAAATATAGAAAAATGGAAAAAAATAAAAGAAAATTAATATGAGCTTAAAACAATTTGATATCCAACAAAAAATACTAGGACATTTTGATAGGATTAATAAATGGATTAATAATGAAATTTGCTATCCCATAACAATGGAGATAGACCCAAGTAATGCCTGTAATGAAGATTGCATTTGGTGTTGCTGGAAAGAACATCGAAAAGACGGAATAATTATGGATAAAAAACTTCTTAATAAAATTATTTATAACCTTAAAAGAGTAGGTGTTAAAGGAATCATTTGGACGGGGGGTGGAGAACCATTAATTAATAAACATGTTCCCGAGAGTATGTTATTAGCACATAATCTAGGAATGAAAAACGGGCTCTTTACCAACGGAATTCTTATGACTCCAAAAATAATCCCTACTATTATCAAATCTTGTGAATGGATAAGAATTAGTTTGGGAGCTGCAACATCTGAAACATTCAAATTATGTCATAAAGGCAATGATTTTAATAAGATTATTGACAATGTTAAGGAGTTTATGAAAGTAAAAAAAAGAATAGGAAGCGATATTGCTATCGGCCTAAGCATGATGGTGCATAAAAAAAACTATCATGAATTATATAAAGAAGCAGTTCTTGCTAAAAAATTAGGTGTGGACTATTTCCAAGGCAAACCATTAAACCAGATGAATTCAGAAGATTCAAAATGGTGGCATGAAAAAGTTATTCCTGAATTCATCAAGGCAAAAACTCTTGAGGAAAACAATTTTAAGATATTAACTGCTCAATATACCCAAGATAAATATGGAGATGAAGGTTCTAAATTTATAGAGAATATTACACCTTCACTTGAAATATCAGAAGATGAGAAAAAAAAGTGCTATGTGCATAATTTTGTAACTGCAATAACTGCTAATGGAGATGTTCCATTTTGTAAAAATTTGCGAGACAATAAAGAATTTATAATGGGAAACTTACGCACTCAAACGATGGAAGATATATGGAAAAGTAAAAGAAGAAAAGATATTATCAAAAAGATTAATGAGGGTAATTGTAATGTTTTTTGCCAGAATGGTCGATTAAACCAAATATTAAAAATTATACATCCAAAAAACAAAACAAAACATTCAAATTTTTTATAACCACATGGATATAACAACAATAAGAGTAAAAAAAACAAAAAAAATGCCTAAAGTGAGTATGGTTTTCCCAGTTTATAATTCTGAAAGGTTTATAGAAGAATGTTTAGATAGTTTGCTTAATCAAACATTTAAAGATTATGAATTAATAATCTTAGATGACTGTTCAAAAGATAAAACAATAGATATTTTAAAAAAGAAAAAGAAAAAATATTATAAAAATAAAGAAAATTTAGGATTAGTTGAGAACCTAAATAAAGGGATTAAGATGGCTAAAGGAGAATATATTATGATTATTGACCATGATATGGTATATGATAAAAATTACTTAAAAGAGATGATGTTAGAAAAAAAAGATATTATGGTGGCAAGATGTTATTATTATAATGATAAAAATTTAATTAGGGGGTTTGGGATAAGTATAAATCTTTTAACAGGAAAAGTAACTGTTTATGGAAGAGACAAATATGATTTTTCAACTAAAAATATAGAAATTAAATCTGGGGCAGGAGGGACATTAGTAATCAAAAAGGAAGTTTTTAGTAAAGTTAGTTTTAATAAAGCCTTTAATAAATTTATGGATGTTGATTTTTGTTATAATACTAGAAGGGAAGGATTTAAAATTTTCCTTTCAAATGCAAAATGTTGGCACAAAAAACAAAAAGAAGAGATTTTAAATAATAAACAGTTAGAGGGATATTATTCTGACAAAAAACTATTTTTAAAAAAATATTCCCCTTATTATCCATTATCTCTAATCCCAAGTAAAATTAAAATATTTATATTAAAATGGAAAAACAAATAAGATTTTTGAAGTTAAAAAATATTGCAGATACTTCAATGTTTTTGGGTTATTTACATAAGATTTATATGAAAACCAAAATTAAAAAAAGATTTAAAAAATTAAATTTAAATGATATAAGATTTGCAAAAGGGGTAAGGTTAAATGTACTAGGAATAGAATTTACTAATGTTTGTGATTTGTATTGTATATGGTGTCCATTAGATAGAAAAAATACAGGATTTATGAAGATTGAATTACTAAAAAAAATCTTAGATGAGGTTGTTAAGAATGAGAACAAGATAGAAAATATAGCCTTACATCATAGTGGAGAAACCACATTACATCCCAGACTAGAAGAAATGCTTAATTTAGTAGGAGAATATAAAAGAAAAAACCAAAATTTCCCCAAGGTTGCTTTATTAACGAATGCAAATCAATTAACAAAAGAAAAATCTAAGATAATAATAAATTCAAATGCAATTGATTGGATGAGGTTTAGTGTAGATGGAGGAAATAAAGAAGATTTTGAGCATATAAGAAAAGGAGCAAAATGGGAAACGGTTATTGAAAATATTCATAATTTCTTAAACATAAAACCAGTTACAATAACTACTTCTATATTTACTTTGTTAAAAGATAAGAAAAATTTTAGTGAAGAATTCTTAAAATTAGTTAGCAGAGTAGATGAACATAAAATATTATTTCCTGGTGAATGGAGGGGAGATATAAAGGTAAAAAATAAGATTAATACTTCTTTATCAAAAAGAGAAGTTGGTGGATGCCCTAGGGTTCTTGGGAGCATGGATATTTTATGGAATGGTAGAGTTGCTCCTTGTAATATTGATTTAAATGGGAAAGGGGTTATAGGAAATTTAAATGAAAGTACCTTATTGGAAGTATACAAAGGGGAGAAAAGAATAGATATGTTAGATAAAATGAAGCAACGAAAAAGATTTGAAATAAATTTATGTAAAAATTGTAGGGATATAGGAATGGCTTAAAATGAAAACTAATTATAATAAAGTAATGTTGATGTATCCAAATTTTAAATGGATTAATTGGATGAGTAGAACTGTTTGGAATCTTCATCCATATAATCTTTGTTTACTTTCCTCAATGATTCAAGATAAGTATGATGTAAAAATTATAGATGGAACTTTTGATGATTTAAGCCAAGAAGAGTTTAAAAAAATAATAAAAAAGGAAAAACCAGGAATTTTAGGAATTTCAATTCTTACTAATGAATATGGCAAAGCAGGACTTATTGCAGCAAAATTAGCGAAGAAAATTAATCCACATATTAAAATAGTGATTGGAGGAGTTCATGCAACATCTCTTCCATTGCCTACTATTAAAAATTCTAATGTAGATTATGTGGTGGTTGGAGAAGGGGAATATGTTTTTAGAGACCTCTGCGATTTTATCAATAAAGAAAAAGAAATACCAAAAGGAATTTTTTATAAAAAAAATAGAAAAATATTCAATACAGGTAAATCAGAATTTATTCAAGATTTAGACGCCTTACCTTACCCAGATTATAGTAAAGTAGACTTTAAAAAATATACCATGAATATTCAAAGAGAAGAGGTTGGTGGAGCCAGAGAATTACCTGTTGCTCATACAATTACTTCAAGAGGATGTCCTTATGGATGTTGTTTCTGTGAAGTCGAAACCATTTCTGGGAAAAAGGCAAGATTAAGAAGCGTTAAAAACATTATTAGAGAAATTGAATGGTTAATTAAGGATTATGGAATAAAGTCTATTATCTTTGATGATGATAATCTATTAATTGATAAAAAAAGAGCAAAAGATTTATTTAAAGCAATGATAGAAAAAAAATTTAATCTAAAATGGAATGCCCCCGCATTGGCTTTATTTAAATTAGATGAAGAAATGATTTCACTCATGAAACAAAGTGGATGCCAATATGTTGATGTAGCAATTGAAAGTAGCGTGGAAAGAGTATTAAAAGGGATTATCCATAAACCCCTTGATTTAGAGTATGGAATGAAAATGTTAAAAATATTAAAGAAATATGATATTGATATCGTTGCTAATTTTATAATAGGATTTCCTGGAGAAACTTGGGAGGAGATAAGACAAGATATGAAGTTTGCAGCAGAACTTGAAGTAGATTATGTTAAAATATCTATAGCAACCCCATTGCCAAATACTGAGCTTTATAAGATTGCAAAAAAACAAAAATGCCTTGTAAAAGGGTTCAGGTTTGATAGACATTTATGGACAGATGGGTGGATAAAAACAAAGGAGTTTGACCCAAAAGATTTGAAAATTCTTAGAGCATATGAATGGGATAGAATAAATTTTACAAATCCTAAGAGGAGAAAAAAAATAGCAAAAATGATGAACATAACAGAAGAAAGATTAAAAGAGATAAGAAAAAGTACTCTTGCAATGGTTTAAAATAGAAACATTTATAAAGTCAAAGTAATATGTTACTTTATGAGTTATAACAAGAATACGGTAAGAGTAAGCGAAATTAATAAAACTATTGAGTTACTTAAAGAATTCAAGGTAAAATATAAATTAACTGTTCTGGGGAAAGTAGAGGGATATGGTTTAAATGATGATTATAAAGATGATTCAACTTATGAGATAAGAAAATTAGAATATAAAGATAAAGTTATTATCGAGCAAATGGTTAGGGAAGAAGATTGTGACTCCGACGATTTTATTACTTCAAAGAAGTTTAATAAAAATAAAGTTCCAAAGAAGTGGAAAATAGAGGCATGAAGGACAAAACCCCAGAAATTCTCAACTTTTTAAAAAGAGGAGAGAAGACAGCTAGTGAAATTTCAATATATGTAAAAATTAATTACTATAAAATAAAAGAATTACTAGACAATTTAGTTAAGAAAGGAGAGATACAAATCCTTATTTTTAGAGATAAAAAATATTATAAACTCAAATGAAGAAACAGATAATTTTTCTAGAACCATGGACAACGCCAATGATTTATAAAATCGCAAGGATGTTTAAGCAAGCGGGGTACTACACTATTTCAATAAGGGTTTTAGAATATAAATTTTTACCAGATAGTTTTTTTAAAGATGGGTTTGATGAGATAATATCGTTTAACCAATCGTTTGAAAAACTTAATATTAAATCCCTTCCGTCAATAATTGGAAATGCCATTAAGAAATCCCCAGACTTTTTTAGAGCAAGAAAGGCTATAAAAAAATTAGACCCTTATGTAATAATTTGTAGGTCTCCTCCTAGTTGGCTTTGTGCTTTAACTAGAAAACTTTTTAAAAAAATTCCATTAATTTATTTCCCTTATGATATTCGGGCACAAGGGGACCCGAGACTTGATGGGTATAGTGTTCTTAAAAATAAAGTTGTTAAAGAAAAACTCCCAGGGTTTGAAGTAAAAGCAGAAAAATATTGTTTTGAAAACGCAGAGGGTATAATCCACAAAGGAGCACCAGAGGAATTAGAATATCTTGACAAAAGGATAATGGGGGAAAATTACAAAATACCTTTACAATTACACTTCCCACCTTATTGCTCTAAAGATTTTATTGTACCATTAAATAAGAATAAACTTTCAAAAAAAGATGGAGAAATTCATATAGTTTCTGCTGAATCCTGTGGTTCTTCAAAATCAGGAGGAGCACCAATATCTTATGTTATAGATTGTGCTAAAGAATTAACAAAGCAAAAAATTCATCTTCATGTCTTTATAATTCCGAATGTTTCTACGCCAGAAGAAGTTAAAAGGAATTTTGAAAAAAACTATGGAGAAATTATGAAGTCAAAATATTTTCATTTTCATAACCCCCTTGACCCTAAAAAACTTATAAAAGAAATGTCAAAATATGATTATGGGGTTTTCCTTTTGGATTTAAATATAAAAAACTCAACAAATTTAAACATAAAAAAGCTTTCAGAAAACCTTTGTTGGAAATTTGGAATAGGAAATAAATTAGCATCATATATAGAAGCAGGAATTCCTTGTTTTAATCATAAATCCCTTGAGTATATAACCAGAATAACAAAAAAGTACGATTTGAATTTTACGTATGAAACCATGGAAGACATAAAGAATTTAAAGAAAACATTATCTAAGCACAACTATCAAGAAATAGAGAAAAAGATTTTAATAGCAAGACAAGACTTTTTAATGGAAAAACACTTTCCAAGATTAGAAAGATTTATTGAGAAAGTAGTGGAGTCGAGGAGAAGGAAAAATGAATGCTAAACAACTAATAGAATTTGAAAAAGAAATAGCAGATTTATTTGAAGCGGGGAAAATCCCTTATCCAATACATCTTTCTGGTTCAAAAAATGGTGCACAAGAAAAGATTTTAATTAAAATCTTTAAAAATATTAAACCAGAAGACTATTGTTTTTCCACCCACCGCTCACATTTTCATTACTTATTAAAAGGCGGTTCTCTAAGGAAATTAAAGAAAATGATTTTAGATGGAAAAAGTATCTGTATTAATGATAAGAATTTAAATTTTTTTAGTTCGGCAATAGTGGCAGGAACTCCAGCAATTGCCGCAGGTGTTGCATTAGCATTAAAAAAGAAAGGAAGTAAGAGAAAAGTTTTTTGCCTAATGGGAGACGGATGTGAGGATGAAGGACACTTTTATGAAGCAGTAAGATATGTAGATGGCCACAAATTACCTTGTACATTTATAATTGAAGATAACAATAGGTCGGTTGAAACCAAAAAAGAAGTAAGGTATGGAAGTTCAGAAATTAAATGGCCCAAATGCGTAGTAAGATACCATTACAAACCAAAGTATCCACACGTTGGGACTGGGAATTTTGTGGATTTTTCTGGGATTAAAACAGGAGATAAGTGGATGTAAAATGAAAACATACAAAGAAGCAATAAAACAATCAATGGAGAAGTTAGCAAAAAACAAAAAGACAGTCTTTATTGGTTATAATATAAGTTTTGGTTCCCAAGCATACGGAACACTAAAAGATGTCCCAATAAATCAAAAGATAGAAACACCAGTAGCAGAAAACTTAATGATTGGATTAGCAACAGGGATGGCTCTAGAAGGATTTAAATCAGTTGTATTTTTTGAAAGACATGATTTTATTTTAAATTCCATAGATGCGATAGTTAATCATTTAGATAAATTTGAACTTTTAACAGGAATAAAGTTGCCAATAATAATAAGGGCAACAGTTGGTTCTAAAAAACCACTTCATCCAGGGCCGCAACATGTTCAAGATTTTACAGAAGCATTTAAAAAATTAATAAATTTTAAAATATATGAACCCAAAACTGCTTTAGAAGTTTTAAAAGTTTATGAGATTGTAGCGAAATCAAAAGAGCCAGTAATGATTATAGAAAAGAGGGAGTTATATTAATGAAAATTCCATATTCAGATTTACCAAAACAAGCGAAGACTATTTTAAATAGCGAAAATTTATAAAAGGTTAATAACCTTAATAATAATGGCTGAAAAATTAATACTTGATGGGCACAAGCTTGCTTGGCATCAGGATAGGGTTAAGAAATGGTTGGGCGGAGAGAGAATAGCTCCTATAACAATAGATATGGCGTTAACTAGAAGGTGTACCTATAATTGTGAATTTTGTTATAGTAAGCTTCAAGAAAACGACGAAAAAAGAATGACTAAAGAGGTGATATATAATTTTTTAGATGATTGTGCAGAGATTGGAGTTAGAGGAATAAGTCTTATAAGTGATGGGGAGAGTACATGCTCTCCTTATTTATATGACGCAATACTTCATGGTAAAAAAGTCGGTCTTGATATGGCATTAGGTACAAATGGCTCATTGTTAAAAAAAGAAAGACTCCCAGAGATACTTCCGGTATTAACTTACTTAAGATTTAATATTTCTGCAGGAGAGCCAAAAAGATACGCGGAAATTCACGGATGCAAGGAAATCAATTTTTATAAAGTTTGCGAAATAATTAAAGAATGTGTAAGGATAAAAAAAGAGAAAAAGTTGGACGTAACAATAGGAATGCAGATGGTATTAATGCCAAGTTATGCCGACCAAATTCTACCACTTACAAAATTAGGAAAAGAACTTGGTGCAGACTACTTGGTAATAAAACATTGTAGTGATGATGAAAAAGGAAGATTAGGAGTACCCTATAAAGATTACTTTGAAAAAGAATTAATTAAAACAATCAAAGAAGCAGAGGAATTATCAACTAAAGATTATTTAGTCAAAGCAAAATGGTCAAAAATCTTAAGTGGGGGTAAAAGAAGATATAATAAATGTTATGGTGCTCAATTTCAACTACAGATGTCAGGCTCAGGATTAGTTGCTCCATGTGGGATGCTCTTTAATCGCAAATATAAGAAAAACCACATAGGGAACATTGTAGAAACGAGATTTAAGGATATATGGAAAAGTGAGAAATATTGGAAGAATATGGATAGGATATCTTCTGATAAGTTTGATGCTCAAACAATGTGTGGAACACTTTGTTTACAGCATAAAATTAACGAATATCTTTGGGATTTAAAACAAGGAAAGATTAAATTAGAAGAGCCAAAAGGGGCGCCTCCACAACATATAAATTTTATATAAAGACAATATTGCAAACCTAGACAGCAAAATGTTTAATTCTTCATGTGAAATAAGTTGTCCTGAATTATTACCAGACCTATCTAGACATTGCGCAGAAGAAGAAGTAAGAATTATACATTGCTATGGATATGATAAATCATATTGTCCCAAAACTTGCAGTTACTCTAAAAAGATTTTAAATAGGCAAGACTTATAAGGGTTAATAACTTTATTAAACTACCTAATACCAAGGATGGGGTTGATTGTTTAAACAAGCTCCATCCTTTTTTCTTTTTAACCTTCAGACATAAAGTTGGGGAATACAACTACGATATCACTTACTTCTTTTTCGTTGCCTTCAAATCCAGTTGGGGCCCGAACGATTCCAATCACGATTCCATCGTACGGATGTATTACCACTCTCCAGTAATCTATTTTTCCATCCCTATTTTCTATCTTTAATCCGACGTGCCATTTAAAAGGTTCCCCCTGTTTATACTGTAGATGACAATAATTAGTAGGAGTTATATCAGTATCTCCTGAAATATGGAAATCCTCTTTTTTATTTTCAAGTGTTTCAACTGCAATTTTTTTAGCAACTTCCTCAGAAATTAAACCAGTAGCATCAGCCTTCTTTTGAAAGAAAAATACAAAGGCAACAATTGCTAATCCAATAATTAATAACTGCTTATTATTTTGAGAGGAATCTTTCATCATCCAAAAGAATAATATAATCATTCCAATAATTAAGACGAAAATAAGAGTAGGAGTATTTTTAATAGTTTGAGTAAGTCCCCCACTTCTTCTTTCTTTAACGTTTTCAAATTCTTTCTCAATTTCTTTATCCGCCATTCTTAATGTCTTAGTTTGGGATGCTTCTTTAGAATTATTTCAATTACTTCTAGCGGGTAACTAGAACCATCGTCTTTACTAATTTCAATATGTTTCTTTTCTCTCTCACTTTCTTCAATCCATAAGTTTTTGAATAACGTTAGAACATATTCAGCGAGAGGCAGATTAGCTTCTGTCACTTGTATCTTCAACTCATTATACTTCTCGTAATTTTGAGGTTGTAGAGATTTGATTATTGCATACACATATTTCTCGGCACCCTTTTTTGCGATTGTTACAATATGTCCATAATCTTTATCTTCCATTTATAAAAATCCTCCAAATTTAATTATATTTTTTACTTTTACCATCTTTTTGTCTTGAATAGCCGTATTGGGGGTTTCCATATGGCAAAAAAGACCTATGTCCACCCAAAACCATTCATTTGTTGAAAAAAAATTATCATTTATCATTATTATAAGGCGAAAATTTTCGTATTTTATTTCCCATTTTATTTATTTTTCCCATTTTAAGCAAATTTTTCCTATTTTACAAGGTAGTAAGTCCATTCTTAGCGGGCGGAATTTCATTTTCTATTGATTCTATGGGTTCTTTATTTATTTTATCCGTCTCTTTCGGTTTTTCTTCCGTATTTTTCAATGGTTTGCCAATTTCTTTTAATATTCCCTGAAAATTTTCAATCATTTTTCCAATTTTCCCATCATTTATCATTTGATTTATCCATGCCTCTATAGTTTTTTTATTTCTACCCAATATTTCCCCAACTTTTTGCGATGTTCCAAAATTACCCCTACCTTTTCCTCCACTATCAAATCCCATTTCTCCATAAAGGCATAAAGCAAGCCTTTTTCTGTTTTCATCATTAAGTTCCCCGCTACTAGATTTCTCAACTTCAACTTCTCTAATTTCTATTTCTTTATTTGATAAGAGAAATTGTCTTTCAGTATCTAATGCTAGCAATAACCTTCCAAAAGTACCCATAACATTTAAAGCTCTTTGAACAACAACCATATCTTTAACTTCTTCATACTCAGTTAACCAACCTTGGAAATTATCTAAAGCTTTTTCTAGTTGTTCATTAGCCATATGGGCTTGACTTTCTAATTGCCTCCATATAAGTTTGTCATTTTCACTGAATCTAGACAACTCATCTTCTCTTGATTTTTCTTCCTTATTTGTAAAATTCAATTTACCATAATCTGGGATTAGTTTTTCTACTCTAGTTTTTTGTTCTTCTTCCATTTTTAGTCGTGTTTTTCGTCGGGGCTTATCAAACTTTTAAATGCTGGAACCAAGGGCTTAATAACTCCTTCGATATTATCTTTAATATATTTCTGTACATTGGTTTTCATAATCATATTTTCTTCTCTTAATGTTTCATTATATGCCTTTAAACCCCTGATTTCTTTTCGGCATTTTCTTATTTCGTCGGCCTGCTCAGTCCCTTTAAAAAATTTAGTTGAATCCGATTCCTTCCCATCCCAATTCAATAAACAGAAGAATATTCTTCTTGACGGGTCATAAGTATTTAATGATTTAACCATTTCTTTTGGATACCATTTATATATATGCCCACTTGCGTCTAAATCTTTTTTAATATCAATTCCAAATCTTTTAATTGTTGCCTGAAATGGCATTAGGTAGAACTTAATTAATTCTTGTCCATCTTTTACGACTATCTTTGCTCCCGACACTTGAGCCTGATATCCATCACAAAACCACAAAATTGCCCAGCCCTCACTTCCTGGTTCAAGTAAAACATTGCCCCCTTTATAGACTTTCATCCTCTAATTAAACGGCAACGTCTCTAGGGAACTCGGTTTCAACTTGCTGTTTTCGTTTCCCAAGCCCCTTGTATTTATTTAAAAGGTATAAACTAGTTCCTAATCCAGCAATCCCAATTACCCACCCGTATTGCCTATGCCTTTTTAACTCCACAATTCTTTCTTGTAGGGTTGCCACTTCTGTCTCTTTATTTTTTTGCAGGGTTTCATAACTACTTTCAAAAGTATCTCGTTCAATTGTTAAATTGTTTGTTATTTCATTGTGGTGTGTCATATTAACCATATCATTTACAATTTGTAGCTCAAAAGTATTTCTTTGGTCTATACACAATCTGTATGAATTATGAAACCATTCAGATGTTTGGGTGATATTATCTAAATATTTAGTACAAGTATCAATTACAACATCTGGGTTTTCTCCTGCCGTAAGTTCTAATGCTACTATAATGTTGTCTGTAGTTTTATTAAGACTATAAAACTCTCCAATACTTGTATTTAATTTTAGAATATTTAAGTTTGTTGAATTAGGATCATATTCGATTTTATATTTATAGATAGGTTTTCCTTTTTCGGGATCCCAATCTCCAATAATTTCAAAAATAACGTTATTTCCTCCATCTATAAATTCAATTTCTACAGGAGTATCAAAGTATATCTTTTTTTCTATATCTCCAACAACCATTGGTATCAAAAGCAATACTAATAGTAAAAATATTTTTTTCATTCTAACCTCCTTCTCAAATTATTCTTCAATCTCATCTTCCAACTCCTTCATGTTTATATCCCACTTCACAAAAAGTTCATCAATTTCTCTAGGAGTAATAACACTAGTTCTCCCCATATTTCTTATTAATCCTTTCACGTCAATAATAAAATTTTTGTATTTAGTCTTCATTGTGGCTTCTGGTGGTTCGAAAGAGGAGGAATCAACGTTCCTTTAAGTGGTCCCTTTTCTATCCATTTTTCTCCATCTTTATAACAAACAAAATGTTCATTAGTAATTGCCATTACTTCAAAAGATTCTAAATGCAAGATTTCTTTCCAATTTAATTTACCCAAATCATAATCTCTAGCAATCTTTTTTACTTCTTCTTCGTTAGAATGTTGGAACGCAAGAACGTAATCCGTATTTGATTTAATTTTACGAGGAATTTTGGTATAATTTTGAGTAGCATATATGAGACCTATTTTTAATTTTCTTCCCCTGGCGGCAATTTTACATAAACTATCATGAGCAGAATTTTTGTCTTCATCAGAGCAAATATGCGTTAATTCGTCAAATAGAATATGTGTTGTTTTTCCTTCTAGTAATCCACCCCTAAATTTCGACTGGAAAATACTATCTAAGTGATAAGCAAAAACTTCAGGCATAAATCGTTTTGTAAATAAGTCGGAGGTTTCAAAACAAGGAACCAATCCCAATTTAGCCAAAATAACAATTGGATTACCCATTATCCCAGAAGTAGTCGAAATCATAGAAGGATAATTCTTCTTTGAGATATTTAATATTTCTTCATCAAAAATATTATCAAAACTAATTAATATTTTGTCCCTCATTTGTTCTTTTTGTTTCCCAGGGTATTTTGTTTCGATTAAATCAACAATATCTTGCGGAATCTCACAATTCAATAAATCTTCACGTATCCCCGTGATATATCTTATGCTGTCCCCTAATCTTAAATAAACTTTTGAGTGAGCAATAATCTCAGAAAAAGGGAGTGTAGTCTCTATAAAATTAATCTCATTTTTTAATTTAGAATAATCAATATTTAAAGTATTTGTATGTGGATAGACATAAACCGTTGGTAAAGCCAACGGCTTTTCGTTAATTCTTTCTAATTGACTTTTCCATTCAGGATTTTCCAAAGAATAATTCCACGCAAAAGTCTCTTCCTGCACATCATTCATTATAAATACTGATTCATTCCATAGCCAGAAAATTTCATCACAAATTTTGTGCATAGCTAGACTTTTTCCTGTTCCTTTTTTGCCAACAATTGCTATATTATTTGGTTCTTGTCGTCGGGGAATACATATTATACTTCCATCAAGACCCTGTAATATTGGAACGTCTAATATTATTTGCTCATCTAACTTATCTTTATCGTTTAAAAATTGAGGAGAGTATCTTTTTGCCCATTTTTCTTGTAAACTTTTTACCATTTTAAATTTCTACAAACTCCGTAAATCCAATAGCACCAGTATTGGAATTTCTGCAATTTTTCCCAATTAACCTTAATCTTTTATTTGCCCTATCATATTCGACGTAATGTCGAGCAGGGATTTGATTTAAAACACTAGCGCTGTCTGAAATTAGGCTTATCTTTCTAATTTTATATTGTGCATTCTGTTTTCTAAACCAACCCTTCACGACATTCATCGAAATTATTTCAAAACCAAGTTCTCTAACAGCCACCAAACTATCATGGATTTTTTTAATGTCTGGAGTAGATAGTTCTTGTTCTTCGATAAATTTATCATAGATTATTTTTGGTTTTGAATAGTCAAAAATTTCAGGATTATCAGAAATCTGTATTGTTGTAATTTCGACATCACCATCGGTGATTTGGTCAAATTGACCAGTTTTTTTTAAAATTCCGAGGTAGTTCGAAGTAAAATTTTTCATTTTAAACCTTCCAATTACCTTTAATTATATTTTTCATTGTGAATTTTTAATACCTATGCTGAATACCTAATGTGAATTACTATCTTAATAAGTTTATTATAGTTTATAAATGTTTTGTTTTGTCCGTCAATCATCTTTTTTCAGAATACGATAAATATAACAACTATGAATACTTTCATTATTAGAACAGTAATGCATTAACAATTTAGCCTCCCTTGATTCCCTACATAGCGAAGGACATTTATTATCTCGATATGGGCAGGGTGCCCAATTTGGGAATTTTAATCCGACTCGTAATTCTTCTTCATATTCCCATTTTTGTATGTCAGAAGTTTTCATTATTCATTTTTATGTTCTTCAGTATCTTTTTTTAATGCTTCCTCTAATCTTTCTTTAATTCTTTCATTTTGTGTAATTGTTTCTTTCCATTTAAAAACCACATCCCGATTTATTTTTTGAAAAAAAGGTACTAGTTTACCATCTTTTTTCCACCAAATATGGAGCCCATCAATTAGAGGTATATTAAAAATAGAGTTATTTAACTCGATTCTATTAGTAATTTTTTTATCATCATTTATTACTATAATTGAGGACTGTAAATTTTTATCCAATATTTTTACTATTTGCTTTTCGCTTAAGACAATACCATTTCCATCCTTCTTTTTTACCTCATATCCAATTTTACCATTCACTACAAAATCAGGAGAATCTTTTTTAAAAAATTTTATTTCTTCTTTTTTTAACCCCGTCGACAAAAGGTGTTCGTAAAAAACTTTTTCTAATCTATTCATTTTCTTTAACAAAATTTTCTATAGAGTCCAACAACCATTTATTTATAGATTTTCCTTCTTCCCAATACACCTTTCTTAGACATGCTTTAAATTTCATCCACATCTTTCTTTCAACATTAAATTGATACGAAATTTCATCCATTTTGCTATTTTTTACTTAGTAATACGTAGTCGAGCATAGTATTTAAACCTTTTGACTAGTAGATTATAGCATTACTAAGATAACCTTTATATATAGTTAAGATATATATTTATCATATAAAACAATCAACCTTTAGGTCCATTAAAGCGACTGAACAGGTATTAGTAATTATTTTTGGGTTATTCCCTCGGTATTCTTAATTTACATGACGTTAGCTTGTTATAGGACTTTTGGTATTTAATATTGTCACAATTTGATTGTTGGTTAGGACGAAAACAAATAAATAAAAAAAACAAAAAACATGAATAAAAACGGAAAAGCAGACGCAATGATTTACGTTGTAATTGTTCTTATCGGTGGATTTCTTTTGTATTCTGGTGGATTTTTTGATAAAGATGTACCAGTAGATGGTGCTCCATTAGGGAGAGCGCCAAGTGACCTCCAGACGACTTTTGACATGTCCTTTAAAGACGAGCTAGCAACGACTGAAACAACAGTTAATGCAGTATGGTATGCCTTTAAGGCTAGTGACGGAAGTTATGTAAATTCTGGAACAGCAACAGGTGGAACATCAAGTCTAACTACTAACTTTGGTGAAAAGTATGACGTATGGGCATACACCACAGGTTATGTCGGATATATAGCAAAGCTAACCACAATTGAAGCAACAGCAGCAAAAGTACCAGTAACAATAGCTCTTGTTAAGAGAGGAGCATTACAAGTTGTAGGGGTAGATGACCCTATTGATTTAGATAACAACTTAACTGGAACAGCAGGTTCAACTGAAGCATTTAGAGTAAAGTGGAAAGTTAATGTATCTAACGCAGGTTCATTAAACCCATTTGTCTATATTGAAACAAATAACACTGCAACTGGTGTTGAAGATGTAACAATTACTCAAACTGATAGTGCTGGTGGAGCATGGACAGAAATAACTTGCCCAGACAGATTAACACAAAGTAATACTGCAGAAAAGTTTTATTGCTTCCAAAGAGATAAAATGGCTTTAGCTTCTGATGGAGTAATTATAACTTCTGCAACTATCTTAATTGATAGTTCAACTGCGGTAACTGAACTTGACAAAATCAGAGTAAGAATGGGCGATACAGGAATGTATTTAGAACCAGGATATACTAATATTGACGGTATACTATTTGGAGCAGAAAACGATGCAAATTCGATGATAGGAACCCCATCAGATACAACTGCAAGTGGTATTACAGCTACATTAGATTTCACTGATTAATTAATCTAATTGCGTATAGGAGTTCGGATAGTACTCTCTAAATCAACTATCCACGAGGAAAGGAAATTATTTTCTTTTCATTTTCCCTTTTCCTCAATTAAAATCAAGAAAAAACAAATGAATAAACAAGAAAAACAAATGGAGAGAAAGTATGACTAAATTGAATGATAAAGGAATCCAAACGGCTTTTATAATAACTGCAATTTGGTTTGGCTTCGTTTCAGTAAATGTGAATCAGCTATTAGGATTAATTTATCTTGGTGTATTTACTTTAGTTTCAATGATTGTGTATAAATGGGATGCAATAAGAACTACGCCATTTGATAAAAATGGGCGTTGGCTTATGTCAGCAGTTCAGGCAATTTTTATTTATGTTGGTTTTGTTTTAATTGCCTCTCTTTTATTGCCTTTATTTCAAAAAATAAATGTTGGTGAATTAATTCAACTTATAGGAACGACAACACCAGCATTAGCCGGTTCTCAAATTCTAAACACAATTACTTTCGTTATCTTCGTCCCCTTCGCTGAAACTATTTTCTTTGTTATTTTAATGGATTATTTTGCTACAAGAATGAATATTGATATATCAAGAAACGGATTATTTAAAATTGGAACTTGGGCACTAATGATTGGATTATCATTTATATTTTTACTATTTCACATAACTGCAAAAGGGGTTACAAATAATGTAGCATTATTATTGGTGTTCTTAATGATGCTTGTTACTTTGGGTGTAACTATTTGGTTTGGTGAGGCTAAGCAAGCTGTATTTTTTCATATGATTGCAAATGGGTTTGGGATTGGCCTTTTCTCGTCGCTGACTGGGATTATAGTTTTAATTGGGGGGATAGTATAACATGAAACAAAAAATAAATCACACTTTAATTAAATTTTAGGAGAATTAAAAAATGCCAAAAAGACGAAAAGCAAAGCGAAAGCCTGCGAAGCGAAAGCCAGCTAAGCGAAAGCCAGCTAAGCGAAAGAAAAAGAGGTAGAAATACCTCTTCTCTTCACATGAGAAAATGCCTTTACCGAAAGGAACGAGATATAGAAAAATATCTCCAAAAAAACGGCAAAGATTAGCTTTTGCTAATGGGAAGGTAGTGGAGATTTCCACATATCACAGAAAAAACGGTTGGGTTAAAAAACACAACAGAAGAATAAAATTAAGGAAAAAATAAAATAGTAAAAAGAAAAAAAGCAAAAAAGAAAAGAAAATTGAATGCTTGGCAAAAACATGTGCAAAAAACGGCAAAGTCCAATAAAGGAATGGCCTTTGGAGATGTTTTAAAAACGGCTAAAAAATCATATTCAAAATAAAATCATACTCATTTGGGGTCATTCCCAAGAGAATTAAATAAATAAAAAAACAAAAAATGCAAAAAAAACAAAAATATATATTGCCAATAGCAATAGTCTTTTTAATGGCCTTAGCGGTAACGATGGTAAGTGGAGCAACACTTTCTAATATATCAGGTATAATTGACCATAATAATTATACGAGTGCAGTTATTATTTGTGCAACATTGAATGATTCAGACGATTGTTATAATTGTAGGAATGCAACAATTTGGTACAACCAAACTGGTGGAGATGTGGAAGATACTGCAACAGCAGTAGCTTTATGTACAATTCAGAGTGCCGGAGCGATTGTCACGACTAACACCATAGATTTCACATCTACTGATGAAAGTTCTTGTGCAACAGCTTTTGAAGCTCTAGATGACGCATTAACGTATAACTTTACTTGTAGTTTTGGAAATGCAACCGAACATGGCACAGCTAACGCAACTGACAACGCTGGAGCATCGTTAGGTGCACGTTCAAATATCGGTGTAGATAATACAAACCCAGTAGTGACAGCAACAGCAGATTTTTCGTCTATCAATTTGGGAAGATACTTTAAGTATACTACAGTAGTTACAGACGCAACATCTGGTTTAACAACAAGTTATTGTAACATTACTGACGCAGAAGGAGATGTTGACAAAGATGGAAGCATCTCAACATCAGCAAGCGCCGTAGACTTCACATATACAGATGTGGCTGGAGATTATGTAATTTCATGTACTGGAACAGATTCAGCAGGAAATACTGATACAGACACAGTAACAGTAACAGCTAAGACTAGTGGGGCACCAATTCTTTTTGAAGAAGAAGGCAAAGGACTTTCATTCCTTAAAGATTTGGACAATAAGACAATAATCATTGCGATAGTCGTAATAGTATTGTTAGCTATGGCAGTCGGGAAGAAGAAATAAAGCTAATTAGGGAGAAAGTAAAGGGATATTCTCCCTAAATTTCAAACCTAATTAGTTTCACACTCATTTAGAGGGAGCTTTAAGTAGTTCGTTCTAGATAAATTAAATAAATAACAAAACCAAAAGAAAAAATGAAAATAGACTTAAAAAGTAGTCTTAAATTGGGCGTTTGGGTAACTGCAACTGTATTAGTTACAAACTTCGTACTTAGTTTGCTTAACATCTCGGTAAACCAGATGTTTAGTATATCTGGCGCAACAGGAATAACTTCTACAATTGGAAGTAAGGTAGTAACAACTATGCAAAGCTTGGTTGCTTTTGACCCTATCTCTATATTGTATCTATTCTTAAGCGCAACAGCAATAGTACTTGTAGGTGGATTGATTATAGATAATCTTCCATTACCAAAAGGAAAGAATGAATGGCAGAGATTAACATTAGTATTACTATATGGTACTGGTGCATTCTACTTATTGTTAGTAGGATTTGGATTGCCAACATTTGGAACATTAGTTGGATTAGCAGTATATTATGCCGCAGTGGCATTGAGCTTGAACGTACTAAAGAAGACGGCAAAGAAATTTATATAAAAGGCAAGTTAATCTATAACGGTAGCTTGCCTTTAGATAGATTAGAATGGCTTGTCTAAGGTAGGCTTGCCCTTTATATAGTTTGGCTTTGCTTTTATATATTTCCTTAGGAGAAACCGAAAATGGAAAGTAAACAAAAGTATATCATATTAGGAATGGTAATCATGACGATGTTAATGGTTAGTTTGGTGGTAGCTGTGGATGACTACACTACCGTAGAAGAACAATCTTACTGGGAGCATATAAAGTATAAATTGAAACAGATTGGATTATTTACTGCTGTGGGTCAGGCAAGAGAATGTTCGGCAACTCCAGGGGCTACTTATAACCAACCTGCTGAACAAGGATTGGATTCATCGGTAATGATGGCCGATGCAGGGTGTACTAGTTCTGCGTTAGTAAATTCATTTACCACTAATTGGATATTTACGGGTGAATATACGATAGAAGAAATTGGTTTTGGAATAATTTCGGGGACTGATTCGATAATGGAGGTTTATTGTTGCCCTTATCCTCCTTGTAGTAGTGATTCTGATTGTGATGCCCCTTATGGAGATACTTGTGATTCGGTTTATAATTCTTGTTATTATGATTTACCTTCTCATCAAACAGAGGTATATGAGTGTGATGGGGATGGGAATTGGGATTTTTTAGGAAGGGCACCTTATGGGTTACAAAAATGGTGTGTGTCTCCATCGGATGAACACTATATTAGGGCGGGGGATAATATAGGTGGTTGTTATTCTTCTGCTCCTTCGGGCTGGTGTGTGGAACCATGCACTCCAAGTAATTCTTGTGCTACTAATACTTGTATAGGATTAAGTTGTTCTGATGGTTGTGATGG
>SDBT01002338.1_pt1 | contig 33600 bp, 24 predicted proteins | sample 2277101 | NCBI WGS metagenome assembly SDBT01 (sample SAMN10404973, study PRJNA504765) | marine sediment metagenome | isolation source: marine sediment core GS10_PC15, 103 cmbsf | place: Arctic Ocean: Southern Knipovich Ridge | collected 2010
TGTTTGTATGTTTGATTTCCTTTTTCCTCAGCGATCCCTCAGTGGCACCGAAGGTTTTTTGATTACCGAAGAAGAACGCAAACAGCTTTCAATTTGTCCTGTTGTAGAGATGGAATCTATTCTTCGTGAGCGGGGACTTAAATGGATTGATTGCATTCGTGCAGCGATGCCATACGACAGTTCTCCTCTTATGAAGAAAGCAGTTCACTTGCTTAAGTACAAGCGCGCACGAAAGGTGCATGTGTATCTGGCAGAGTTGATTGCACGTAGCCTTCAGGGTATTTCCATTGATCCATCTGCTGTTTTATGCCCCGTACCACTCCACTGGTCCCGGCAGTTTCAGCGTGGTTTCAATCAGGCAGAACTCCTTGCGCGGGCTGTGGGAGCTGCAATAAATCTTCCTGTACGAAATATTCTCCGACGCACGCGTGCGACTGGTTACCAGGCGAGGCGAGGGCGTAAAGAACGTCTAATGGCTGTGCAGGATGCTTTTCAGGTGCGTCATAATATAGATCTGCCACGTATAGTTATTCTCATTGACGACCTATCGACGACAGGTGCTACATTTGATGCATGCGCCAAAATACTTAAAAACAGTGGTGTTAAGAGGGTAGAGGGATGGGCTGTTGCGCATGGATGAGGATGGGTTTGCTCGACTTTTATACACTGCGAATGGAACGCCATGTTCACGCAAGGCGAAGTTGGTGTGGAAAACTTTTCTGTTTTCCACAGGCACGCTAGGATCACATTCCTGCGGTTTCGCAGTGACTTGCTGTCATGACTATTCTTCTTTCAGCATTGGCATTCTTCGTTCTTTTGAGCGTTCTCATTCTAATTCACGAATGGGGTCACTTCTATGCTGCACGAAAAGCAGGAGTAACGGTGGAGGAGTTTGGATTTGGTTTACCGCCGCTCGCAAAAATACTCTTTACATGGAAGGGGACGCAATTCTCGCTCAACTGGATTCCATTTGGTGGTTTCGTACGTCTTAAGGGTGAGAGTGCTCTTGATAAGAAGGAACATATGGCATCCGGTAGTTTTGGTGCGGCATCCATACCGTCCAAAGTCTTTATTCTCTGTGCGGGGGTGCTAATGAACTTTCTACTTGCTCTTGTAATTCTCACGTTCGGATTTTCTTTTGGAAAGTGGGTTCCGCTTTCTGTATATACCTCTCTTGAACGCATGGAGACAGCAGCCGAACAAGGTGTGATAAATTTGCGTTTAGGTGTGCGTATCGGCGATGTGATGGAAGGTGGTGGCGCGGCGCGTGCTGGTGTACCGGTTGGCAGTTTCCTGACACATATTGATGATAAAGAGATTAAGCATCCGAAGGATGTTCTTGCGATGCAAGAAGGAGAATGGCGTGTGCAATACACAGTTCTTACCGGTGAGGATCTTACAGAGGAGCAGACATACCCTGTTATTTTGAGCAATGGAGAAGCGGGGATCAGCATGATGGCGTATCCTATGGAAATTTCCGGTGTCAATCGGTCGCTTCCACGTGCGTTCATGCTGGCTGTGACAGATTCTTGGGTGATGATGGTCCAGACAACGTACGGTATTGGACATCTGTTCCTTTCTCTTGCACAGACCGGCACAGTGCCTGAGGGCATATCCGGTATTGTCGGTATTGCCCAGTACACGCATACCTCTGTTCAGGAGGGGGTCGGAGCATACCTGCGGCTTGTGGCACTGTTAAGTTTGAGTCTTGCTGTATTGAATATTTTGCCTTTTCCGGCATTGGACGGAGGGCGGCTTATATTTGTGTTTGTAGAATTCGTACAACGACGTCCGGTAAATCGAAAGTTTGAAATTGTTACCAATGGTATAGGATTCCTCTTTCTAATAGCACTCCTTCTTCTTATTACCTATCATGACATCACCCGTCTCTTCTAGAGTCGTGGAACCACCTGTTACTTCCGGTGACAGCGTTGCTCCAGTTGATCCTGCTCTGCGGGATCTCTGGCTTGATGTCTTAAAAGAAATTGCACCAAAGATACAACGAAGTCAGTTTATTACATGGTTTAGAAATACGGCACTTCTGAACCGAGAAGAAGGGACTGCTGTTGTCGGATTGCCGCTTCCTATGGCTTTAAATTGGCATATGGAAAACTATCGTGGAATAACATTGGAGGCAGCCAAAGTGTGTGACAAGTCCATTGAAAAAATAGTGTATAAGGTTGATGGTGGTCTCAAAGATAGTCAAGAACGTACCATTGATCTTTTAGAGCATTTCCCGGAGAAGAAAAGGCGAAAATTACCTAATAAGCATGAAGTTAAGATGGCTGAAGGAGTTGTGAGTAAAATCTTGAGTCCGCGATATGTCATCGAGAATTTTGTCGTAGGATCCAACTCACGTCTTGCTCATGCTGCGTGTCAGGCTGTGGCAGCGCAGCCGGGAGATAAATATAATCCGCTCTTTATTTACGGTGGTGTAGGTCTTGGCAAAACACATCTTTTACAAGCAACAGGTAATGCAATTCTTAAGCAGATTCCAAAAGCTGCAGTGGTTTACACTACTACGGAAGAATTCACCAACCAAGTGATAGAAGCCATACGTTCCCAGAAGATGGAACAGTTCCGGCGTCGTTATCGTGCGGTGGATGTACTAATCATTGATGATGTTCAGTTTCTTGCAAACAAGGAGCGAACTCAGGAGGAGTTTTTCCACACGTTCAATGCACTTTATGAGGATCGAAAGCAGGTTATTCTTTCTGCAGATCGCCCTCCACAGGAGTTGCAGTTGGAAGACAGACTTACTTCACGTTTCGAACGCGGCATGATTGCAGATGTTTCTGCTCCAGACTATGAGACGCGACTTGCGATTCTTGCAGAAAAGGCTCAGGAGTATGAGCTATTTATTGATATGTCTGTTCTCCAGTTTATTGCGGAACACACAACTCGTAATGTTCGTGAGTTAGAAGGAATCCTGATGCAGGCTGTTGCTCAGTACGAATTGGAACAGCGCATGCCAACTGTGAAGAGCATTGCTGAAATTATGCGTAAATTAAACAAAGATCCTTATGAAGAAGAGGAAGATGTTGGTTTCGAATCTTCTCCCAAGAAGGCGGCCACGTTTCAAGATGTTCTGGAAGAAGTGAGCAGGTACTACTCTGTATCAGTCAATGACATGATTGGTTCATCCCGTGTGCGGGAGATACTCTTCCCGCGCCAGATTGCCATGTATCTTGGCAAAAAGTATCAACGTATGAGCTACGTGCGTCTTGGAGAAGTATTCTCTCACCGTGATCATACAACGGTGATGAATGCGGTGAATAAGATTGATAAGAAGATGCATCACGATCCACAACTTCTTCGTGAAGTGCGGGCAATCGAACAAGAGTTAGGATTGGTACGGTAGCACTTTCTATATTCCTCGTTCTTCTGATACTCTTTGCATGTTATGCCTTCTGATGTTGATGATCTCCATAAGCTCCGCCACAGCGCAGCACACGTGCTTGCGCAGGCAGTGCAGAAGCTTTATTCCGATGTGCAGATCGCTATAGGGCCACCGATTGATTACGGATGTTACTATGATTTTCTCTTCTCTAAGCCAATTTCTGATGAAGATTTTAAGGCGATAGAGAAAGAGATGCGATCCATCATCAATCAGGGGCAGACTTTTGAAGTCGAAACACTTTCGATCAAAGATGCTATCAAGTTCTGGAAGAAGCAGGGGCAGAAGTTCAAGGTAGAACTTGTTGAGGACTTAGAGAAAGAAGGTGAGAAAGAAATAACGCTCTATCGAAACAAAGACAAGAACGGTAACGAGATGTTCGTTGATCTCTGTAGGGGTGGGCACACCGAGAATACGAAGGAAATTCCAGCTGACGGTTTTAAGATCATGAACCTTGCTGGTGCGTACTGGCGTGGCGATGAGAAGAAGGAGCAACTCACACGTATTTACGTTGCAGTCTTTCCTTCGAAAACGGAGCTTAAGGAATATCAAGTCATGATAGAGGAAGCAAAAAAACGCGATCACCGTAAGCTTGGCAAAGAGCTAGACCTATTCACGTTCAGTGATTGGGTGGGGCCTGGGTTACCGCTTTGGACAGCAAGAGGAACGGTCATTGCAGATGAACTTGAGAAGTTGGCAAAGGAGACGGAAGCATCAGCCGGATACCTGCGCGTGCGCACTCCACATATTGCCAAAGGAAAACTCTACGAGCGAACGGGGCATCTCTCTCATTACAAGGAGTCCATGTTTCCTCCAATGAAGTTGGATGGCGAGGATGAAGAGTACTACCTCAAGCCGATGAATTGCCCGCATCATCACGAGATTTTTGCCTCACGGCCACGTAGCTATCGAGATCTTCCTATGCGTCTTGCAGAGTATGGACATTGCTATCGCTACGAAGATTCCGGTGCGCTCTTTGGCCTCATGCGTGTGCGTTCTCTTTCTATGAATGATGCACACATATATTGCACGGAAGAGCAGTTTGAAGAAGAGTTCATCAGTGTTGCCAATATGTACCTAAAATACTTCAAAATCTTTGGTATCGACAAATATGTCATGCGCTTGGCACTCCACGATCCCAAGGAACTTGGAAAGAAGTATGTGGATGAGCCTGAACTTTGGAAGAAAACAGAAGAATTGGTTCGCAGTGCTATGAAGAAGACAGGATGTGAATATACGGAAGTAGAAAATGAGGCGGCTTTCTACGGTCCTAAAATTGATGTTGAGGTTTGGAGTGCCATTGGACGAGAGTTCACATTGGCTACGAATCAAGTCGATTTTGATGTTCCTGGTAAGATGGGACTTAAATACACCGATAAAGACGGTTCCGAGAAAGTGCCGCTCTGCATTCACCGCGCACCACTTGGTACGCACGAGCGCTTCATAGGTTTTCTTATTGAGCAGTTTGCAGGACTCTTTCCACTTTGGCTTGCGCCTGCACAAATTGCGGTGCTGCCGGTTGCCGCAGCACACGATAAGTACGCGCAATCAGTTATCAGTAAGTTGGAAGAGCATGGGATGCGTGTGGAATGTATGGATCCTGCTGATTCACTTGGCAAACGTATTCGCGAAGGAGAAAAGATGAAGGTTCCTTATCTTCTTGTTATCGGTGATCAGGAGGTAAAAGATGAATCTGTCTCTGTGCGTAATATAAAGACCAAAGAGCAGGTGACATTATCAATTTCAGAGTTCATTGAGAAGACAGTAAGTGATATCAAGGAGAGAAAACTGGAGGCATCAATTGGATAGTGACATATTTTTGCATCAAGATGTTTCCTGCTAAGCTTTTCATATGTTCGAGGCTTTTTCCATTGGTCCATTTCTCATTTGGACACGCGCAGTATTCCTTCTGCTTGGTGTGTGGCTTTCTTTGGAGTTTTTCCTACGTCTTGCCAAAAGTGCACATCTCTCGCTCCAGCATTTTCGAGAGAACGCATGGAGATATCTGATTGCGTTTGCGATTGGCGGTCGGGTGATTGCCATGGTATCGGAATATCGTGTGTATCTTCTTGATCCATTGCGTACATTTGTTCTGTGGGATGGGGGATTTAGTTTCCTTGGTGGTGCTATTGGTATTGCAGTTGTCCTTTACTGGGCAACGCGTTCTCATAGAACAACGTTTCTTCAGTGGCTAGATGTTTTGTTGCCAGCAACCATGTTTGGATTGGCATTCGACTGGTTCGGCAAGTTTGCATCCGGGCAATCGTACGGGGCACCTACAGACATGTTCTGGGGTGTTACGTATAAGGCAATGCACGTGCGGTACGTAGTGCCAGTGCAACCTGTACAGCTTTTCTACGCGCTGTTTTTTCTTTTGCTCACATTCATTCTTCTTATCATTCGTAAGAATGCTAAACGCGCAGGATCCGAGACGTTGGTTGGTATTGTTCTTGCATCAGTTGCTACATTTTTCTTGGAATATCTGCGAGGAGATTTCAGCATTCCGGTCTTTGCAACGCAGTTTGATTTTCTTGTGCTCCTATTACTCTTTATTAGTTTAGGTATATTTGCGGCAGTGGAATTCAAACTTTCGCGTATCCAGACGTATGTGTACGAGGTACTCCTTCTCTTATTCTTCGGTGGATATATTCTCCTACGTTCCTGGATGGAACTTCCAACATTCGAGCTGCGCTTTAGTCAGTTCTTGTCTGTTCTTGCCTTGCTTGCTACTGTTGTATACGTTGTCGTTCACCGTCGTAAATACCCTTACCTCTAGTCTTATGATTTCACTTCCTCCCTCCCTCCAAGATTTTCTCGAGCCGTGGCTCCTATTTCTTGCTGAGGATCCGGTTCTTCGTCTTTTGCAGGGTGGAATGCTTCTAGTGGGTGCGATAGTGATTTTTTTAGTCTTCTTTGCGACGCGTGACATTCTACTGCGAACGAATTCTTTCATTTATATGTTCGTTTGCATTGTATTGGTTGCAGCATTTCCGGTGGTGGGATTTCTTTTCTATCTGCTCATTCGTCCGGCACGAACATTAAAGGAGCGCGAGCTTTATGACATGGTTAGAAAGATTTCATTGCAAAAGAAAGCAGTAAATCGATCTGGTACTAAGAAGCGCTTGGCGGCAAAGAAGAAGAGCACTAAGTGAATTGAGAATTGAGAATGCAGAATTGAGAATTGTTTTTTATTCTTCATTCTCAATTTTTAATTCTCAATTTACCATTTGTATTCTTGATTGCTACCCGCACTCACTGTACTTTCTATGTCGCTATGTCACTATTTACTGATCCACTAACATACATCTTCTATCCGAATCCTGGGAATGCATCTTGGGATAGCCAAAAAGCGTTCGCGTTGATTATTGCTTGCGGATTGCTAGTCGTTGCTTCTTTCGTCATTAAATATTGGCGTAAGCGTCAGCAGAATCCGGTGACGAGGAAGCTCAGTCGCTCCTGGTCTGTGTCTGCGTTTTGGTTTGGAATCATTGGTTTGATTCTTGTCCTCGCACGTCTAGAAACCATTAGTTATGTTTCTATGCGTCTTTGGTGGGGAGTGTGGGCAGCAGCATTCATTTTCTATCTTTATGTGCAGGTCCGTCTCTTTCGGGCGCGTCATTACGAGGTGATGCCTAAGGAGCGCTCGGACGATCCGCGTGAGCGGTATTTACCGCAACGAAAGAAGAGAAAGTAGAAGAGCTGGCAAGATTGGCTCGTAGTTTTTACTTGCACCGCGCGCTTAATCGGTCTTCAATAGTGCAGAGCATGGAGCCTCCTCCTGACTTTTACTTTCCCTGTACGCTATGCGCGCAATCACGTATCAAGGTATTACGTGGCATGATGATCCAGATCCGTCGGAGAAAGATTTACAAACACTTAAGCATAAGTATGGGTTTCATGAGCTCGATATAGAAGATTGTCTGAGTGCGCATGAGCGACCAAAAGTGGAAGAATACGATGAATATCTCTTCATTGTCTTTCATATTCCGTACCTAAGCCGCAACACTAAGCGGATTCTAAAAGAAGAAGTAAACATCTTTATCGGTCAAAATTTCATTGTCACACTCCATGAAGGAAGGATCCCTATTCTCGATTCTCTTTGGAAGCAGCTAAAAGATTCTCGCACAAAGCGTCATGAATACTTGGAGCATGGTACGGGGTTCTTCTTATATGAACTCATGAATCATTTCTTTGAGGATGTATTTCCGCTTGTCGACACAATTACCAAGCAGCTCCGACGTATGGAAGATGAGCTATTCGCGAATGACGACGAGGTAGATATACTCAAGGATATTATGACGCTCAAGCGTAACATTATCACGATGCGCAGCATTCTTCTGCCGCAACGTACATTGATTGCTACGCTGGAACACAAAAACAAACGTTTTGCTTCCGAAGACCTTGCTCTCTATTTTGACGACATTCTGGATGCCATTGAGCGCCAGTGGGCACTTCTGGAGACAGCAAAAGAAATGATTGATGCTCTTCAGGACACACATGAATCATGGTTAAGCCACAAGACAAATGCTGTGATTCGCATTCTCACGATCTTTTCTGTGACAATGTTACCTCTCACATTTATAACGGGACTTTATGGGATGAATGTCGCATTGCCAGTTGAAAATCATCCGCAAGCATTCCTTGGTATTATCGGTATTATTTTGATCATATTGACTGGTATGTTCGGATTCTTTGTGCGGAAAAAGTGGCTGTAAACATTCATAAAAATCACAAGTGAAGAAAACCCTTCATTGTTTGATTTAGAAATAGCATTGACACTAGTGCAAGCCAATGCCTATTATTCATCCCTTTTATTTATGCCTCTTAAGCACAGAACAGAAACCCGGCTTGTTGTGTTACTCGGCGCTATGATGGCGTTTGCGGGCATTGTGACAGCTCTACTACCGGATCTTCCTGAGGGAATTGTCCAGTGGGTACTTGTTTTTGCGTTGTCATTCGTATATCCGCTTCTCTTATATCCTCTGCTCAAGCGTAATCGGGCGGATTATGAGTTCCGGTTGTTCCATTGGGTACCAACAGGATTGCTCTTTATGTGGTTTGTTCTACAAGTGATCGGAACATTTTTTGGAGAGCTTTCTTTCCTTGGAGGATGGTATGCATGGTCATGGACACTTGTTTTCACAACACTGGGGTTTTTCTTTCTTATTCTTTTCTGTCTCAATGTCATTCGCCAACGCGTATCACGTATTTTCTTACTGGGTCTTCTCTTTATTCCATATGCAACTTTTGGGTTTCTCAGTGAGCAGGATGGTTATCAGTTTGATCAGAAGCTTTCTGCAATGCTGTGGGATCACGAGATATGGACATTCTTTGAGGTTGATCATGGTACGGGGAGCACAGAGCGCGTTATTGCGGAGCGCAACAACATACAGTCTGATAAAGATGAACGTAATCTAGCTTCCTCTGATGATCCAAGTGAAGAAGCATGGCGCGAATCTCTAAGACGGTTCCAGCGTCGGATGGAAGAACTTAAGACGAATCGATTGGGGATTGGCTATTCCTCAGAAGTGTCATCGGTCATGCCTGAGGAAGCACCGGATATCATTACTGTTCCAAAGCTTCCGGATAGCTTAAAGCCCGGTGGTACTGGTACGCATATGCGCGAAGTGGCAACTACTCCAAACAGTTTGCCGAAATCTGGCTTTGGTTGGGATATGGCGATCATTGCATTGATCGCGCTCTATTGTGGAGTGTTGCACGATCGCATGCGTCGGAGGGCGTAAGGTGTGCTCTATTTCTTGGACGTGGTAAGCTAGAGACGATTCTTTCCCTTTGCTCTTCATGGCAACTATTGCTTCTCTGCGTGCGAGGCAGATTCTAGATTCTCGTGGCAATCCCACAATAGAAGTAGATTGCGGCCTGAGTGACAAGTCATTTGGTCGCAGCGCTGTTCCTTCTGGTGCTTCCACGGGAACACATGAGGCTCTGGAGCTACGAGATGGAGATAAGAGAGTCTATGGCGGAAAATCGATTCAGAAGGCAGTGAAGAATGTGGCTACCATCTTCTCGGAGATAGAGGGAATGGATGTCGCTGATCAACGGCTTGTCGATCAGAAATTGTGTGACATGGATGGGACACCCAATAAATCTAAACTGGGTGCCAATGCGATTCTGGGTGTTTCCATGGCTGTATGCCGTGCACGTGCTGAGAGTGAAAAAATGCCGCTGTGGGGCTCTCTTGAGAAGCAGTTCAAAGTAGAAGATGCGAATCTACTTCCTGTTCCAATGATGAATGTTATTAATGGGGGTAAGCACGCAGATAGTGGGCTTTCCTTTCAGGAATGTATGATTGTTCCTACTGGATTTTCCTCATTCTCCGATGCATTGCGTGCAGGAGTAGAAACATTCCATGTTCTTAAAAAACTTCTCAAAGATGCCGGACATATTATTTCCGTAGGAGATGAAGGTGGGTTTGCTCCGCGTGTGAATAATGCGGACGAAGCATTCGGATTTCTTATACAGGCTATTAAAGAAGCAGGATATGAAGGGAAGATACAGCTAGCCATTGATGCTGCTGCCTCGGAATTCTGTCATGATGGACTCTATGATGTCGATGGAGAACAGCTTCCATCAAAAGAACTCACAAATTATTACGCGGAGCTATGTGGTCGATATCCACTTGTGAGCATAGAAGATAGCCACAGTGAAGACGATTGGGATGGCTTTGTACACATGAATACCAAGCTTGGAAATACGGTACAGCTAGTGGGGGATGACCTACTTGTGACTAACACTGAACGGATTCAGGAGGCTATTGATAAGAAGGCAGTGAACTCTGTTCTTATCAAACTTAATCAGATTGGGACTGTTACTGAGACGGTGGATGCCATCAAGCTTACGCAGGAGAATGGATGGACAGCAGTTGTGAGTCATCGAAGCGGAGAAACAGAAGATGCGTTTATTGCACATCTTGCTGTTGGCTTAAAGACAGGGCAGATCAAAACAGGATCTTTAAGTCGTACTGATCGTGTTTGTAAATACAATCAGCTTATTCGGATCGAAGAGCAGCTGGGAAAAGATGCTCGGTATGAGTCACCATTCGGGGCGTAGTTCAGTTGGTAGAATACACGGCTGGGGGCCGTGTGGTCGCTGGTTCGAGTCCAGTCGCCCCGACCAACTTTCCAATTCAGTTGGTATAGTATTCACGGCTGGGGAGACCGCAGAGTCGCTGGTTCGAGTCCAGTCGCCCCGACCAGGTTGAAAATCTGTTGCGCTGGCGCAAAATTCGCCAGCCTTTTTTGGCTTCATACCGCACTACGTTCCCTTTACATGCACCAACGGCAAACTTTTCTGCTATGATTACAGTCGCATGAAGTATGTCATTTACGCTAGGAAATCGACTGAATCTGAAGAAAGACAACAAATGTCTATTGCATCACAAATTACAGAACTTAAAGAACATGCGGCAAAAGAACGACTTGAAATTGTGGCTTCCTTCCAGGAAGCAAAAACTGCCAAAGAACCCGGTGGAGCGTCGGCTCGAACTTTCTTGTTTACCCCGAAGAATTGAGGGGGTGCACCAACGGCAAACTTTTCTGTAGAGTTAATCCGAATCTGTATGTGATGAAGATAACTTCTTAAAAGCTAATGAAAAATCTGCTTCAGTTACAACATACTGTTCAAAATTTGATGGTATTTCTTTATTCCCAACAATGATCTTTTTGAGATCGATGTTTCTGCGTAAGCAATTATAAGCTCCCTCTTTTGCAACGAAAGCAATATCTGCACCAGATAATCCATGGAGATTATTACAAAAGCTATGGTAATCGAACTTTGGATCAACTGGCATATTCTTTGTACTGATTCGAAAAATTTTCTCACACCCTTCTTTAGTCGGTTTTTTGATTTCAATTGAATAATCAAACCTCCCAGGTCTTTTTACTGCTTCATCTAATATTTCAGGTCTGTTCGTAGATGCGATTACACACACATTGTTATAATCTTCTACGCCATCCATAAGAGTGAGCAACTGATTGACCATTATAGATTCGTGCCGTACATGTTCAGAGCCTGAACGAGTTGCGGCGATTGAATCAATTTCATCAAAGTAAATAACTGAGGGTTGCAGCTTTCTGGCTTCTTCAAAAACATTTCTTAAATTTTCTTCCGATTGACCCACGTACTTGTTAAACAGTTCTGGTCCTTTTATTGAAATAAAATGCGCGTTGATTTCGTTTGCAATCGCTTTTGCAACCATGGTTTTTCCACAGCCAGGATGTCCGTATAAAAGTATTCCTTTATGGGGTTTAATACCCATGTATTCAAATAGCTTAGGTTGCTTAATAGGCAACTCTATCACTTCCCTAATCGTATCAATAATGTCATCAATTCCTCCGATGTCTGAGAATTTTACTGTTGGTATATAACGATTTTGCTCATTCTCTTTTTCCTCCTCCTCTTCTGAATCAAGATCTAGTCTAATGCCGAAACGATAATCACTGTCATTATTATCTAACATGGGCTTCACACCCACTCGTTTCTGTGTGTAAGCACCGCCCTCCATTATTTCTCTTGTTTCGTAAGTCCACTTATCAGACTTTTCAACATCAATACTATCCGGCAGGTTTTGTAGTACTTTTTTTACTCTTTTTATGTCAAATACAGAGCAAATTGATAAGTGTTTGTTAGCTGTCTCTTGTTCTAGCGCTTGCAACAACTTATCTTTGTTTATATTCCATATGCCTTTTTTATCAAAGGAGCCAAGCTGAAACCAAAAGCGGTTACGCTCGTAGTCCCATGTATTAGAAGGGATTGAACATTGTATTGTATTAAGAAACCTGCATCCCCAACCAACCTCATGCATTGATACGTCACAGTGACGCTCTGGGACCACTGCTTTCTTGTATTCATCATTGCATTGCAGCACTGCCAAGTATTCTCTCAGATTGTAGAAATCCATCTCTTTTCCATTAACTTCTATTGATGTACTTTTCCAGCTGCCGATTAGTTCCCATAATGATTCGATGGTTTTGTGGTGTCTCTTTAGGTCATTTTCATCAACAGTCACTACATTGGTGTTGTCATCTTCATCTTCTGATTCAACAAAACCAGGTATTTTGCGTGCTCTATTAATGGCTTTTTTGTAATTTTTTGAAACTGATTTGCCGAAGCGAATTTCAAACACATGCGCCATGTAGATAGCATAGGACAAAAGAAGCTACTTTGCTGGAAAAAAGGAGAATTGATCGGTAGTCTGCAATTGATTATGGCGTTACTTGCAGAAGAAATTGTAGAAGAATGGCTCAACAGGCAAGGTTTTTTTACCATTCGTGGCATCAAGATTGGTGTTCAGGAAATGGATATTCTTGCGGTTAAAAATAACAACGGAAATCTGGAATGCAGGCACATAGAAGTACAAGCATCAATCAGGCCAGTAACATATGTCACTAAGGTTCCAAAAGAGTTGCAGAAGCTGACTGGAAGAGCATCCGGAAGTGCCAAGCAACGTACGCCTGAGGAATTGAAACATGCAGTCGAAGAGTGGGTACAAAACAAGTTCTTGATGGAGAAAAAACATCATCTTCGAGAGTCTCTAGTTGCTGGCATTTGGACTTATGAGTTGGTTGTTCATCGTGTCCAGCATCCCGAAGAATTGGAATTGATCCAGAAACAAGGAGTAAAGGTGTACATGCTCTCTAATGTCATCAAAGAGCTTCGTGAGGAATCTGGCAATCAGGTTGTTCCGGCTGCAAGCGGTGCAGACTTTGTTAATCTTGTTCTATTAGAGAGTTAGTTGGTTCAGCAAAAGAACGACTGAAAATCGTTTTAAAACAGCGGCCGCCAGTTTTTCGGAGCGCGCGCGGCCGCCCCCCATTATTGTGACAAATCAGTTCGGATTTTTTCCAGCAACCCCGACCATTCATCTAACCTCACATTCTACTCTTATAGATGATTCTATTTCTATAGAGATGTATGTATTTAAGTTTTTGTTTTTGTGAACACAAAAACAAGGTATGGAGATAGTTCATTCTACTAGGAGATTCTTTTGAAGGGTTTTTTGTGAAATAGTTGATGTGCTTTTATTTTCTTCCTCCAGCTATCTATGGAAATGTCTAGCTTCAATCAGCTGCCCGTTTCTTCAATGTCTTCTGCGGATGGATCATCGGATACGACACCGGAGGCAATGGAGGCACTTCGTGCGCAGGCACGACTTCATGGCATATTTGCAAAGGGAGGGAATATTGTTTCTGCTAAAGTGGATGTAGAACTTCCCTGACATCCAGATATATAAATACCTATTTATCGTATGTTCCGTTGAGAAAGAGATGACATAAGAACACCTCTTTCTCATAGAATTTACACCCAATGACTATTGCCAAATGGTATTAGATTTGTTTACATGGTTTCTTATTTCTATCCTAAGTATTGATTTTTTATCAAAAATATGTCATAATAATATGTTAACAAGATGAGTCTATCTCCAAGCGAATTCTCGGCAGCCACCAAGGCAATTCAGGAGCATCAGCGTATCCTCATTACGCCGCATGCGAATGTTGATCCAGATGGTCTAGGTAGCGCTCTGGCGTGCTATCAACTCTTTAGGGCGTTAGGGAAGGATGTTACGGTTATCTGTCCGGATACGCCGCCTGATTCATTAGATTTCCTTCCGGGATTCGAGAAGCTTACTCAGGGCATAGAAGCACATGAAAACTTTGTGATTACTATAAATCTTCAGGGAGGTGTAGAGGTAGATAAACTGAGATACGCTGTGGAGGATAATAAAGTAAATATCATTGTTGTCCCAAAGAACGGCAAGATTCATCCTGATCAGATTTCTCTTGCAGAAGGCGAGAAGAAGTATGATCTGGTTGTCGTGGTCGATACAGCGGACCTTCCGCTTCTCGGATCCATCTACACAGATCACATCGATCTCTTCTCTGGTATCCCGCTTCTGAATATTGACCATCACATCAGCAATACACAGTTTGGACAATTGCATCTAATTGATCCTACTGCGGCAAGTGCTACAGAGGTGCTCTACAGTTGGTTCATGCAGGAGCCTGAGTGGAAGAAGCTTGTTACTCCCGATCTTGCCACCCTCCTTCTTACAGGACTTATTACAGATACGCGTAGTTTTCAGAATCCCAATACCACTCCACGATCGTTGGAGATTGCTGCTGAGCTTTTGGGGATGGGTGCGCGTCAGCAGGAGATTATTCAGCACATTTATAAAACCAAGCCTCTCAGTACGCTCAAAATCTGGGGGCGGGCACTCAATGGTATTCAGATTGATACGAATGCGGGCATTGTCTGGTCATCTATTTCCAAGGAGGATCTAGCGGAGATGGGAGCAACAAGTAAAGAGTCGCATGGTCTTTTGGATGAGCTCATTTCTACCATTCCAGATGCACATGTACATGTTCTCTTTACCGAGCTTGAGGATGGCGGACTAAAGGCGAGCATGCGATCTTCTCCTGTAGTGAATGTAAGTAAATTGGCTGCAGAATCGTACTGTGGAGGTGGACACGCACGTGCTGCCGGATTCCGTGTGAAACAATTCGATAACTTTGGTTTGCAGGTCTTAGAGTGTGTTCAAAAGCTTAAAGAAGGCATTGTACGCCAGCAGAAAGAAGGAGATGTGCATCAGAAGGAAATAATTGTTCCACCTGTGCATAAGGATGCTAAAGGGTTAGAGAAAGAGAAAAGTACAAAGGACGAAACAGGTAAAAAAGTTAATAAGGAAAAAGAATCCAAGAAGAAGATTGAGAAAACTGAGAAAAGTGCTTCTACAAGTTCAGATAATCAGAAGGAAGTAGACATTGTTGAGGGCATGGAAAATTCTGGAACAACAAGTGGTGGAAGTGACGTCGTGGAAGAGTTAACACAGAAGTAATACGGCTTCGCGATGATGAAGGAATCCTATGTTTTAAGCAATATTTCTACAATAACGGCGTAGCGATATCGCTACGCCGATATATGTGTTACTGCACAAATAGTGTTTGTGATGTTTTATCGCGAAGACGTATAAGTCAAGCTTTCGCTTGTGGCGGGCGTTTCCTCTGTTAGACTGAATTCGGCTTTCTCTCTTTTTCTATGCGCCTTGTCAAGGTGGCCAAAGCATTAGGTATGACTGGACAACAACTCCGCCACGAGTTGGAGTCTGTTGATTTTGGAGTAAAACCAACAGATCGTGAGGTGTCAGATAATTTAGCGCAGGGTATTGTTCGCTACATTGCGCGCCATAAGGGGATTGAGGTTGATATGGAATCTCTGGGATTTGTTGATGAACTCTTAGAAGATGACGAGAAAGATCAAGAGGATGAGGAAGAGAGCGAAGAAGATCAAGAAGAGGAAGAGGAGGAGGTTAAAGCAGAGGAGAGCGTGGAAACCAGACAAAAGAAAGAAGAAGAAAGCGTTTCCACAGAAGGTCTCAAAGTTTTGCGTAAACTCACATTAGAGAATGTGTCAGAAGAGGCTATTGCCAAAGAGCGTATGAAGATGAACACAGATGGCCAGAAGCGTGTGACCAAGGTAAAACGTATAGATGGAGCTGATAAAGAAGTCGCTCGGAAGGAAAAGCATGCTGCGCAGGAGCAGATCAAGAAGAAAGAAGGAACAATTACATTGCCGGAACATGTAACTGTAAAAGAGTTTGCGGAGAAGGCAGGTATTCAGATTCCCAAGATCATTGAAGCACTCATGAAGAATGGTGTTATGGCAACCATTAATCAGACAATTGATTACGATACGGCAGCCATTATTGCTGCCGAAATTGGTATAGAAGTACAGAAAGAAGAAAGTACTGCAGAAGCTGAGCATCTCCTCAGTCGCAATTTGGAGGAACTCTTAAAAGACGAATCGGAGAATCTGGAACCGCGTCCGCCTGTTGTGGTGGTCATGGGGCATGTGGATCATGGTAAGACATCTATTCTTGATGTTGTGCGCGAAACAGACGTGGTCTCTGGTGAGGCAGGAGGTATTACACAGCACATCGGTGCTTACCAGGTGATACATGGAAAGGAGAAGAAGCTTATTACATTCCTAGATACTCCAGGACACGAAGCATTTACTGCCATGCGTGCCCGTGGGGCGCAGGCGACGGATATTGCTATTATTGTTGTGGCAGCAGATGAGGGGGTAAAGCCGACGACTGTAGAAGCTATCAATCACGTCAAGGAAGCAAAAGTTCCTGTGATTGTGGCTATTAATAAAATGGATAGAGATGGTGCTGATCCCGAAAAGGTCAAAGGCGAGTTGGCATCTCATGAATTACAGCCGGAAGACTGGGGTGGAGATGTTCCTATGATCCCGTGTTCTGCCAAGACTAAGCAAGGGATTGATGATATTCTTGATCACATTGTTTTGATTGCGGAAATGAATGAATTTAAAGCAAATCCCAATCGCAGTGCAGTTGCGACGGTTATCGAGAGTCACTTAGACTCATCTCTTGGACCATTGGCAACAGTGATTGTGAATACTGGCACTCTCCGAACAGGAGATGCGTATGTATGCGGTAGCACTGCCGGAAAAGTGAGAACGATGATGGATGCTAACGGTGAGCGGTTCAGCGAAGCTCTTCCATCTGGTGCTGTACGTATTTCCGGTTTTGGATCTGTTCCGGAAGTTGGAGATATTTTGCAAGTAGTGCAATCGGAACAGCAGGCTCACGGTATGCTCGACGAGCTTAAAAAACTCCATGATTCTCGGCAGAAGCGAAGTTTTGCTGATTTAGTGAGTCGACTCTCAGAGGGCAAACTTAGCCAACTTAAGATTGTCCTGAAAGCAGATGCACAGGGATCACTAGAGGCTATTCAAGATTCTCTTGCCAAGAAGACAACGGATGAAGTGAGTGTGAAAGTCATTCACGCTGCTGTTGGAAGTGTCTCCGAAAATGACATTATGATGGCATCAGCGAGCGATGGAATTGTTGTTGCGTTTCATGCGCCTGTGTCGACGAGTGTGAAGGTAACTGCCGATCATGAAGGTGTAAAAGTGCGTGAATACGATGTGGTCTACACACTCCTTGATGAAATCGATGCGCTCCTCCAGGGTCTTGTAGAGCCGGAAGAAGACGAACAGATTCTTGGCCATCTTGAGGTGAAGGAAATTTTTCTTACCAAAAAGGCAGAGCAGATTATTGGAGGTAAGGTGACGGATGGTGTCATAAAGCGTTTACCATTTCGTTTGCAGCGTGGTGGAGAAGAAGTTGGCACTGGTCGTATCACTTCTTTGAAGAAGGGGGATAAAGACATCAAAGAATCCAAAGAGGGGACAGAGTGTGGCATGCGCGTTGAAGCATCCGTCTCAATCGAACAGGGTGACATTTTAGAAGTGTACCTTAAGGAGCTTAAGCGAAAATCTTAGGGCGCTTTTCCTACCATGTCTTCTAGCATGTGGGGTCCCATATTATGCTCCACGATTTGCATAATAATTGCCCTTGCCTCAGGGCTTCTGGATTTCTGTACGGTTTTGCATAGGTGAATGCGTTTTTCTGTGGCCATTTCGCGGAATTGTTTGTTGGCAGGCGAGTTTTTTGACGCTATAGATTTGGCAAATTTTTCATGAGCCTGTACTTTGCCCTTTTCTGCTTTTTCCCGATCTTCGTCTGAAGATTTTGGATCTTTTAGTGTTCTCTCATGTTTTTTCAGTGTTGCTTCCAGATTCCGTAGTGCTGTTCTTGCTCTGTCACTCATGATGGATCCAATGAGTGTAGACCACTCCTTCCCCTTAATGCCGTGTTCTTTCATGATAACTTCCAAGGCTTTTACGTTGCTTAGTTCTACCTGAAAGAGTTGATTGTGTTTGTTTGCAAATAGAAGTTTCCCTTTATAGAGGGCAATTGCCAATCCTGCGTAGAGTGCTGTTGGCAGAGAAGGCTTTCCTCTGTTTGCTATTAGAGTGAGCAACCCCATTCCTGCTGCTGCAATTAATCCTAGGAAACGGGCGCTCCTGCCAAATTTCTTTGAAAATACACTAGGTGGTTTGTTCTTCTGTGCCTCAAGCTGAGCTTTTGCCATTGGATCAATATCAATTAGGCTCTGCAACGTTGCAATGAGTTTTTGTAAGTATGGTTTCTGTCCGGGGAGTGCTGAGGGAAGCATGTGTTTGATTTCTTGGATGCGATCATCAAGAAAACGTACACGCATACGTGGTATCCCTTGGAATCGTTGCATGAGAGGAGTTGGCTTTCCTGGAGTAAAAGTAAAGAGTTTGAGTATATTTCTGATTGTATCATATGCAGTACGCGTGAATCGTGTTCCATTTTTCTTTTGCATTGCTTGAAGCTCAGCAAAAAGATTTTTTTGCGTGTCAGATATAAGAAAGCGTTCCGTCTTCTTTATGACTAACTTGCCGTAATCTCTATCTATTTTCATGCATGCAAGTTTGCTAGGGAAAGATTGACCACTTTTGCGAATATTTCCTTCCAGTTCAGCAATTTCCTTTTCTACTTTCTCCCTTCTCTTTGCTTTGGCATCAGGCTTCTCTTTAGTTCCTGCCTCAGTCTCAGGAGTCGCAGGTGTTCGTGGATCTACCTTGTCTGTGGTGTCAGTCTCACTTTTTTCGCTTGATGGTGGTGGTACCGGCTTATCCTTATCTTTGCTATCTGGAAACATGTCTGGTACTGGCTTATCTTTCTCACCACTGTCTGGAAACGCTCCTGGTGCCGGTTTTGGTCTTTCTGGTGACATGATATAAAAAGTTTATTTGGTATCTGATGACTTCATTGCTGTGGCGATTCTTGAGCTAAGGTTTCCGATTTGTTCCACTGGAATTCTATCTTTTTCTTCTGTTTGATTAGTATTATATGCTTCAAGTGATGCTCGTATTTCGTGACTTTTCACATTTTTAACTTTCATCATTGCTGCCAGATCTCCTACTATTCTATTATCTGCTGTTTTTGCTGGGGATCTCATTGCTGTGGCAACGACTCTCATTTTTGTTGATAACTCTTTTGTTGCTTTTGTCATATCGTTAAGTGCAGCACGGCGCGTTGGAGAGATGTCTCTTCCACCACTTGAACCTGGCATCATGCGATTTCGCATATTCTTAAAGTCGAATGCACCATTATGAATAGCAATGTTCGGATTCCTGGCAAAGGCCCCAGCAGGTCCTGCAACTTCCATAATGGATTTATTTTTACCGGCTCCCATAGGCAAGATTGGGAGCGCAAGCGGTGCTTTGAGTGCAAATTTGCCCCAATTTTGTCCAATGTTTTGGAAGTATCCTCCAACTTTGCCGTATACATTTTCGTCTATCTTAAGTGCCATAAATACACCGGCCCACATGACAAAGATAGCCAAGAAGCTCCAGAGCAATGTCCAGAGATTGCTAATGCCAGGCAGGATCATGCCGGCACTATCACAGAGCGCTCCTACATCTACATCTTTGCAAGATGCCTTGATACCAGCTGTTATCATGATAAATCCTACAGATAATGGAATGGCAACCACTGTTGGCAAAAATGCAGCTTTTACAAAATGTTTAAAAATTGCCATTGAATTAAAACTCCCCATTTTGTCTCCTAAGATGAATCCTATAAACATAAATGGCATAAATGCTGTCGTAAGCCAGATAATCGGTATACGGATAATGAATGCTACCGTCATTGCAAGTAGCGGCAATAGTGCTGCAATGAGGTAAAAAATTACAAAGAAGAATTGAATCAAAAATTTCCCTAATTCTTTCATGCTCGACCAGCTAGGATCTGCCGGCCCCTTCTTTATTGCCGTCACTTTATCAATATTGATGATACGCATGTGGTTTACATATAGTCCATGAAGGAGGCTAAGCCCCGTATTTGCTTTTGCCGGTAGTATTCCCATCTTTAAACAAACAATGTCTCTTTTTATGTAATCTTTATTGCCTTTTTCGAAGCATCCTTTATCTGGTGCATTTTCCGGATCCTTAGGTGGCTCATCAGGCCAGAGCCACATCCTTTCTATGTACATACATGGTTGATCATTATCATCAGCATCTTTTGTTTTACATTCCAGCTCAATACTTCCCGGAATTTGATAGATGGTAGCTGTTAGTACATTGGCAACGTCAAGAATTACTCTCGGGAAAAACCAAGAGAAATTTACAAGGATAACTGCAACTACGAACCTTCCTATAGATCCTGCATTTAATACGTCTCCTCTCTTTGACGGAACAATTGTTATATAAAGTGCAACAAAGATCAGAACGAATGCCAGGATAATATTTACGAGGTTTCGTGATATTTGCCAGATATAAAGCAATAGGGGAGTACCTCCATCCATAGTAACTTTGTTAATTTCAAAAATAAATTCTGGGTCAAGAAGAGTGGAGAGGAACTGTAATGTTATGTACATAATCATTGAAGCCAACCGAAAGAACAGAGATGCTTTCTCAAGCAAGGTATGCAATCCGGTAAGTTCAGGCAGAGGCAATACGTCTCCTTGTGCAAAAGCGAACTCAACACTGGAGATATCTCCGTGAACGAGGAATTGCCAAGCAAGAAAGAGACAACCGCCAACTGCAAATATGATCTTTTTATTTGAAAGCATTCGGATAATTATAGCAAATTTTACCCTTTTCGACAATGCCTCTCGTTACTATGGTTGTATATTCTTTTGACGAAAAAATATACTCTAGAACACAAAACGTACTCTAAGATGAGTATAAAATGTGTTCATGGTACATGTATTATTCATGATAGATTTCTTCTTTTTAGCTTGATAAAGCTATTTATAAAGATCAAAATAGTTGTACATTTACTTGATCAATTTTCTTGCACTATATGTATAGTTTTGAGTACAGTTTGTGAACACATGTCTTCTTCTATCCTTAAAGCGCTGTTTAGCTCGCAGACTAGAGTCAAGCTCTTGTCTACGTTCTTGTTGCATCCGGATCAAGAATACTTTATTCGTGAACTTACCCGTTTGCTTAATGAGCAGATTAATTCTATCCGTCGTGAGTTAGAAAATCTACGACGTATTGGATTGGTAAAGGCTCGCCACCGAAACAGAAAAAAATATTATCGTGTGGATGAAGATTTTGTTCTCTTTAATGAACTCAAGAGTATATTCGCTAAGGAAATTCAGGCAGATAGCCCGATTGTCTCCAGTTTAAAAAGGCTTTCTGAGATCAGGCTAGTTCTCCTTGCCGGTAGTTTTGTTGGTACAGAAAGTAAGGTAGATCTCCTTATTGTTGGTGATCTTAAGAAAGAGGCACTAGAAGCGCTCTTGGTACAAGATCCAGGCATGAAAAATGTGAAGTACTCCATCTTTACTGAAGGGGACTTCCTATATCGTTTGAGTCTACGTGATCGCTTTATTAGCGAGATTATCAATGATCCTCGTCATTTAATGGTGATTAATACTATTCAGAAGCAAATAGAAGAGGCGATGCAAAAGTAGACATAGAAAATCTTTACCTTTCACTTTACTCAGAGATACCTCCTCTGTAGTCTTTCACGGCTCTTATGGTTTCTATCCTCCTTCATGAGCAGGCGGCTTCCTTTGAGAAGAAACGACCTGATATCCGGTCGGGATTCACTGTACGTGTGCACGAGCGCATTCAGGAGGGTGGTAAAGAGCGTATCCAGATTTTTGAAGGGCTTGTTATTTCTGTTCACAAAGGGCATACATCAGCGGATGCAACCTTTACGGTTCGTCGCATTGTGTCCGGTGTGGGAGTGGAGAAGGTATTTTCAATTTCTTCACCAAAGCTTGAAAAGATTGAGATTAAGAAAGTGGCTAATGTTCGTCGTGCCAAGCTATTCTTCTTACGCGGTCGTCGCGGAAAAGCAGCGCGTCTAAGCGAGCGTTTTACCACAGCAGACGAGTTTTCTATTGCAGCGGAAGTTCCTAAGGAGGAGAAGATTGAGGAAGAAGTAGCGGAAGAGAAGGTCGAAGAGGCATCAAAAAAAGAAGAAAAAGAAGAAGTAAAGAAGGATGACAAGAAAGAAGAGAAGAAATAATATATCTGCGGTATAGTAGTGAACAATGAGATATGTTCTTATTGGTAATTATGGTGTGGGCAATCTTGGTGATGATGCACTCAAGCAGTACTTTCTTGAGCGATTCCCAGAAGTTGAGTGGTGTGTACTTTCCGCACATCCGCAGCATGGCGAATTAGTACGATTACCTGCAGGCATTCGATCATTCCTCAATTTTTCCTGGCTTAAAACTCTTAAAGCAATCAAGAGTGCCGATGGAGTAGTGTTTGGAGGAGGAAGCCTATTTACTGATGCCGAGTCATTTTTTGCATGTTTTCTCTGGTGGTGGCATGTTTTTATCTGTCGATTTTTTCGCAAGAAGATTCATTTTGCTTTTCAGGGAGTTGGTCCATTTAAGACGAAGTTAGGGGAGTGGATTTCTAGACGTGCACTTCGGTCGGCAACCTCTATTTCAGTCCGAGATTCTGCATCGTTTGAACGGGTGAAATCCTGGAATTTGAATACAAAAGTTATACAAAGTTTCGATCCTGTTTATTCGCTTATTAAAAGCAAGAAGGAAGATGATCGAACACAAAATATATTCATAGTAATACCACGAAATAATTCACCTGTCTCATTCGTGAATCGGGCGAAAGAAATCGGAGAATCTAAGGAGTGGAATCATGTGCAAATTCTCTCACTCCAGTCAGACAATTCATCCGAGAAAAAGTTGTGTCAGGAGGTCCAGTCAGCATTGCCAAATGCAACTGTTCATCCTGTGGAATCTATCGGTGAGCTTGTTTCCTATATTCAAGATGCATCATTTGTTCTTTCTCAGCGTTATCATGGAGCGTTGGTTGCCCTTGCCCTTGGGAAAGAATTCGAAGTTTTGCCTCAGGAAGAAGATGATAAACTCTCTCAGCTTGTAACATTTATGGGAAAGGAAGAGGAGTGCGAGCGTTTGATTCTGGAGGGCGTAGACGCACTTCTGGATTGGTTGGATGCAGGCAAGAGTGTAAGATAATGATATGTCAGATCCAATTACACCTGAGGTAACACCTGAAGAATTGGGAGAGTCTCCGAAGGAGTTATCTTCAGATAGTGGAGTATCTTCATCTGATCGTCCTGAAGAAGAAAGGAGAGCGGCAACGAATGCAGTCACAGAAAGAACTGCGTTGGGACTTGAAGGTGTAAAGGGTGATCTTGGAGAGCCTGGCAAGACGGGTCATGAAATTGATCCAGTTGCGAAGTTTGAAGTAGATCCAAAAAGCCCTGTAACACCTAAGAAAGGTGCAGAGAAAAAAGATGAAGAACCAGAAGGTAAAAAAGGGCTGGTTGCTTCCACATGGGAAAAGACACCTACATGGCTTAAGACAACTTTAGGTATTGCTACAGGCTTAACACTCTTTAAATGGGCTTTTGGCAAAAGGCAACCAGCAGAAGGTGTGGAAACAGAATTACAGACAGAAGGTTCGTCGAGGTTTGGCGCTATGGTTAAGTGGGGTCTGACGATTACTGGAGTTGCTTTCGTCATTAACTGGTTTAAAAAACGTGCCGAAGCCAAGGAGGGGATTGGCGAAATAAAAGAGGAGCCAAAGAAAAGAGTAACTGTGCTGGGCGCAAGGGAAAAATCTACTTCTATTCTTTCACCTGAAGTTGCACCGCCGGATGTATCATCATCCCCTAAAGTTGCTTCGGAGCCTGTTTCTAGAGAGCCTCCTTCGGGGGCAGAAAAAACAGATGAGTCTGGAGAGGAGGAAAGGGAGAAGGTAACACTGGATCTTATAAATAACGGATTAGAAAATCTTTTGAAAGTGGGAGAGAAGAAATATCAGCTCACGCAAATTTTGGAGAATAAAGAGCAGAAAACAAGCGAGACAATTTCTTTACTTTCTTTTGTTGAAGGTTTTTCTACTCGTCCAGATGGCTCTCTTGCCGTTATCACATCTGCAAAGATGGATAATCCGCACGTTAAAAAATATCTTGAAAAGCTGCAGTCAGATGTGGATTGTGATGGCAAATGGTCAATTGCCAATGCTAAGCTCATGGCAGTTAAATCTATACTAAGCAGTCAGCCTCCACCCCGTGCCCTTGTTTTAATATCAGCAGAACAGGTAAGGGGTATTCTTGGACAATTAAAAAGTGGTGAAGACAGTACTATTTCTGTTACAGCAAATGTAGAGAAGGTCGAAGGTATCTCTCCAGAGTTGCTAGCTTCTGTTGCTAGTTTTTATCCCAAGTATAAGATACCGGGTTCATTCAAAGGAGATCTTGTTTTCGAGGAGGTTACGTAGCCTCCGTTGTAAGAAGGGCTGTGTTTTGCTATAATAAAGGTAATGAATAAACTCTATCTTACAGCTGATGAAAGAAAACTTTTCGATGTACTGTCGGAAGAATTAAAGGAGGGATGGGAAGTGGAGGAGGAGGTTCAGGATTCGTATGAATCACCTAAAGTGCTTGCAATGCGTGCAAGTATGGCTTCTTTTGATATGTATCCTGAACTGGAGGATTTGGCCAAGAGAATCCAGACAGGTGAGGATGTTTCCAATATCTCCTTAGCTGATGTTTCTGAGCAAGTACTTGGCGAATTTGCTTTTACAATTGGCGCTAAAGGCCTTTCTGCTTTTATAGAACAACTTGCAAAAGAAATTCAGTCGAATGAAGATATTCTTGGTTTGGCAGGGTTAACATTGCTTCGTCATGAAATACTGGATACAAATGCTTCGATTTCTCATTCCTAATTTTTATAATGATTACTGAAACACCAACAAGATCAATGCCAGATCAGCCTGTTGAGTTTCCCGTATTCAGGACTCGCAAGGAGATGAATGAATTTTTAGAAGGTATTGGATATCGTGAAATAGATCGTCTCGCAACAGTTGGTAGGTCTGTGGAAGATCGTGAAATTCTTCTAAAGAAACTGAAGGAGGCAGATCCAAGTTTAAATGGAAATGCCGATGCGCTTATTGACCATTTAAACCTTAATCATCAGGAGATTGAGCGTAAAGAATCATGGCTTAAAAAACTACTTAAGCTTCCCGGAAAAGTGCTCAGCTACATCTGGAGTACAATAAAGGCACATCCGTTTCTTACGACTGCAGCGGTAGTCGGTCTTCTTTATTACACAGGATTAGGCACGTCACTTGTTGCCCAATTACAGGGCGGCGTTTCACGTTTGCCTGATGGTGCACTTAAAAAAGCTGCAACAGGTATTTTATCTGTTGGAGGAGCTGCGGCTGAAACTGTTGGTGGTGCAAGCCCGGGAGCTGGAGTTCCGCCAGGTGCGCCGATATAGACATTCTTTCGTAATTTAATACACATACAAACATCATCATATGCCCAAAGAAACAGGTCCAAAGGCACGTCAATCTGTAGAATCAGCTTATGAAGAGATCGGTAAGGTAGAATTACCTTCAATACTGGAAACTGGTTTTGTTGAATTGAATAAAATTCGTGGTGAACTTCGGAAAGATGGAATTGAGGTGTCAGAGTTATTTGAGTATAGGGTGACAGTATTGCGTATGTTTGCTGAAGCTAAAGTGACCGAATTGGATGCACAAATTAAACTCTTTAAATTGAATTCAACTAAAGAGGTAGGCGAACGCATTGTTCAACTTCATGATCAACTAAGAAATATAAGTGAACGCATTGCACAGGAGCTCGTAACGCATCAACGGCTTTTACTCTATGTTCGTTATAAGAATGAGTATTTTTCGATTAAGAAGAAAATGCAGAGCGAAGGAATGGATGTTTCACTGAATGATGCCGGTGCGTTGAGTCTTCGTGAAAAAGCGATGCAGGGTAGAATTGATGCTTTGTTGAAAACAATGGAAAAGAGGGCTGCTATTATGACAATTAAAGATCTTCAAGATGTCATAAATCGTTCTAGTGGTGATACAAGTACTTACGAGAAAGTACTTTTAGGTTCTATTCAGAAATATAATGATCTAGTAGATGCAGATCTTGATTTACCAAAAAAGCCTTCGGATGAAGATTTAAATGACCGTAGAAATATTCATATAGATGAATTTGAGGGGGTTTTGAATACATCTCCTCTTATAGGGCGTATACATGTTCTTTACAGACGATTTTCTCGTTCTAGGCCAGGTTCTACTGAGCGCAGCGAGATTGTAAAAGAAATGAAGAAGGTTGCAGATTCCAAAGTTGTCGAAGGAGGTGAAACAGATGCAGAAAAACAAGCGCGTGATGGCTTAAAGAAATTCTTGGCTGGCGATCAGAACAATGTTGCTCAAGTAGATGCAGAGTTGCCTGTTGTGGAACTGGAAAGTGTCTTGATGGCAGGTGAATTAATCGTTTCGTATATTGATCAAATTATTAAACAACATAAGTCACATAAATTAAATGATGAAGATAATCTCGAAAATATTAAGAAAAAACGTGAATACATCTCGCCACTTGTTGCAAGAGTTTTAAATGATCTGATGAATACTCAATATATTCTTGCACGTGAAAGCGCAGGATTTGAGGGGGTTAGAACAGGATATAAGGATAATACTCCAGAACGTGGTCAAGTTGGTGATTTTGGTGATAACGAAGGCGCCGGAGAACAAGGGCGTAAGCATGCTATTGCGCGCATACAGACAGCAATTAAACATTTAAAGTCACCTGTAGGTTCATCCATAGGTGAAACTATTTTTGAGAAAGGATCTAAGAGAATTATAGATACTGCTCGTGATATTATGAAGAAATTCAAGTCTCTCGATGAAATTCTTGAGACTGATCCTGAAAAAATAGAAGACGTATCCGATATTCTTGCAGAAGGAAAAGAAGAGCGTGAGAACGTTCTTGAGGATTTTCAGATTATGGAATATTTGGTTAATACTGTACCTAAGATTCCACCTCCTTCGGCTCTTTCTCCTGCTAGGCAGAAATTAACGGAGGAAGCATTACGTGCGGCACGCGCTCCTTATGAGCGGGGTACATCACGATTAACACTTAGAGATGTACAAAATATTGTTGGAGGCATTATTAGTAAGGGTAATACAGATCCTGCTGTACTTGTGATGCTCTATCATCGTTTTGATGCACAGGCGAATTTTGATTTAGACAGATATTCTGCGGTTGAGGATGATAAAATAAAGAGATTAAAAGGATCCGGAGAAGAAGGTCAAAAGTTAGCTAAGGAATTAGAAGATGCTAAAGAACAGGTGAAGGAAAATATGAGACAAGGATTATTAGATTTATGGAATATGCTTCCTTGGTGGCTGAAAGCTCTTATTATCGGTGTTCCAATTGCTTTACTTGGATTATATATCAGACCCTTTATAAAGGTTGGTGGTAGTGTTGTAAGAGGAGGATGGAGAACCAGTCGATTTGGAGTAAGGACTGTTCAGAGATTTACTACTTCTTCTGGCAGGATAGCAGCACGCTTAAATGTACACCCCGGAATGAAGGCTGTTGATTTTGTTGATGATGCAGATCGCGCCAGAAAAGCGATGGCTGGTTTAAGAGAAGCAAAAGCGCTTCATAGTGCGCAGAGAAGTGTTACGGCATTAGAGAGGGGAATTGCAGAAGCACATCTCATTAAACCAACTGGTCGTGCTGGTGCGTGGGCTCGTGGTGATATTATCAAGAAGTGGCGAGTTTTGAAGAAGGCAGGTTTTAAACCTAAGGAGATCAGATATCTTCTTAAAAATGGATGGTGTGGTCGTAGTGCAGATGATGTTGCAATGCTTTTGGCTCGAAATGGTATACGGGCACCGAGAAGCCTTGGTGCTGCAGGTGCATTGGATGACATTGCAGCATATAGATTGGCTATGCAACGTGGAGGTGGTTTAAATGGGAGATTGGCAACAGCAGCAAAACCACATGGTTTTGAGGTAGGTGGTAGAGTTCTTGGAGCTCTTGCTATGGCATGGCAGGCGTATCTTGTGTACGACAGATACAATGCTGCCGTAGAAACCAGTGAAGCAGTTGCCTTAAAGAAAGATCACATACGAGATATCCTTGTAGGAAATTCCGAAAAAAAGATTGGTGGTCTTGGTTTTGTAGAGAAGGGGAAAAATAAATTCGAACATTCTGAATCTGGTATTACCATTAATATTAAATCACTTGATAGTAGTTTAGATTCAGAAACATATGCACGTGTTGCAGAAGCTATTAATGCAGGAGCTGGTTTTGTAGTTCTTGGTGTGGCAACAGCAGTTGGTGGTCCTGTCGGGCTTGTTATTGGTGTTGCAGGTATTGTTATTGAGATTTTTGTGGATGCAACTATTGGCGAGTGGGAAACCGCTGGCAAAGAAAAGTTTCTCATGGATGCTCCAGCGTGGTTGCTAACATCGATTTCTATTGCAGGAACACTCAATAGATCGTCATATGATATGATGAATCATCTCACAAATGAGGAGTGGTCTAATATGATAAGTGGCATTTCTGGCCCAGAGAAGATCGAGGTACGTCATAAATTGCTTTTTTCTATGATGTGTGACGATTTAGCTTCGCATTCTCAGGGTGTACTAGGTTCTCTGTTTGCTGAGCAGGCACATGGTCAGGATATTTCCTTCATTGATAGTTTTTATAAACATGATTTTAAGAATTTTGTATTGCCAATGTTCTATTCACGTCTTTCAGGTGAATTTGATGGAAAATGGAAATTGCGCACTAAGGATTCTTGGAAGTTGAAAGATGTTGTATTGCCAGGGTCCCATTTAATGCGAGTAGTTGGTCGTCATACTGAAGATAGCAAAACCAATTTTATTTCGCGTGCTAATCCTGTGCAGATTCGACGTGCTTTGCGTGATGCAGTTGCTTCTTATTTACCTTATGTGCATGCAAGAAGGGCAATGACTATGAGAAATAGGCTTGCAAAGTTGCGAAAAGAGAAAGGAGATCCAAAAGCAGATGATGAAATTACAGTAGGGGATAGGAAGTTTACACTTTCAGAACTTGTTGAATTTTTGGGTGAAAAGATGACATATTGCAATAAGTCTAATGGATATAAGATGAGAAAAATTGGTGATATGTCTGATGCCGAATTGGAATCAATGCTTATTCCTTTCAGTTACTTAAATTCTTGTTCTAGGCAAGATTTATATGTTTCTTGCATACAAGATCCAATATCACGTTTCAACATGGTGGAATTGCATGAAACACAGCAAGGTAAGCCTGGATTTAAAGGCAATTCTTGGCCGATGTGCTCAGCCGCAAATGAAGTTCTTTTATTCAATATTCGCAATAATCCAAATTATTCTTCTGCAGAACAATCTTTTGCATTTACGAGCAGGAGGGCAAATCACAGAATGCAGATTATGGCCGAAACAATTATGACACCGCAAAAATATGCGGAAAGACTCCTTACAGAAGAAGTAGGTACATACTTCAGTCAGAAGCCAAGTAAAGGATATTCCCGTAAAGAAGATTGGGAAGAAGCTCTGTATCCAGATTGGCCTGCGCAGCACAGATCACCAGATGGAAAAGTCGAATCAGCAAGACCTCGACCTATTGTTCTCGTTCCTTCGCGTTATTCCTTTCCAAAAGGATTAAGCATGCAACACCTTGCTGAAGCACTGGCTACTATTAAGTTCGAAGATCCAGTAATTAGCGAAGAAAATCTGGTCGGTGTTGTTGTGGATATTGATACATATCTTTCTAAGAAGGCATTTGGAACGGAGCGAAGCAATATACTTCGTGCAACTTTCTTCTTTGAAGATAAGAGTGGTAAATCTTTTATGATGAGACGTTCCATGCTTGTGTATAAAAACCAGTGGAGACTCTTATCTCCTGGTCTTATAGATGAAGAGCTGAGTAAAGATTGGCATTATGTAGAAGGTTCAGACATTCTATATAGAGCAAGTGATTTTGAAGCAGATCCTAATAATAGGAATTTACGTAAATGGATGGAGTATGCTTTGCGTGGTCGTCTTACAAAAGATGCCATTACACGTTCAAATGAAGCTGCTGGTCGTTCGATAGAAGGTGATCCAGATTCTTCTTCTATTTTTGTACGTAATGATTCACTCGCAGAGGCTGTTTATGCAGAAGAGGCACATACTCCTACTCTCTATGTTTCAGCACCCAAAGGTGTAGATTTTACTCCTGGATCAGATGCATTTACGCTTCTTGAATCATTGGCAATCCCAGATATTAAGGATACATCCTTGCCTTATGAGAAGGACCCAGCAGTTGTCTTTGTAGAGTTTGAACAGCATTCAGATGGCACACTTGTTGCATTAGCTACGTATGTAACTAATACATTTGCACATGCTGATCATGTCAATTACGATTCCAATTCTTTGCTTTCTTGCAGAAGAAAGGCTGCGTCTCTAAAACCAAGTACAGATGAGTTCTATCGTGAGAAGCCGGTTATTGGTTTTACTGTTCATACGTACCTTCGTAATACACATTCTCTCGGTAATATTGATGATGTGTTACAAGAAGCTTTCCATGGAGTGAAGCTAAATAATCAACTTCTTATTGATGATGCAATGCTTGATTGTATTGAGCAGGATATAGAGATGGAATCTCTAGGAGAAACATTCCAATTATTGCCTTCTGGTGAATCCATATTTACGCCTGATGAGAACACAACTGTCTTATTCGTTCCTCGTTTAGTTACGAAGCAAAAGATATATCATCATCGCGATGGAAAGAAATTATTTGTAAGGCCACAGTCTTTCGACAAGCTCATCATTCATTATGATGATGAGCGTGCAGATCGTCAGTATGTTGTACGTAGTGTTTATTCGCTAATGCAGGATCCAAAATTACGTCCACATGAACGTGAACAAGTGATTGATTATTACTGTACACCTATGACAGATGCACGAAAGACACTTGAGAGATTGATGTCCTTGTTCCCCAAAGAAGTGTCTGCCGATGGCAAGAGTAGTTACATGTCTGATTTTATTGATGCCTTAATGCCTCGTTATGAAAAAGCGCCGGATAAGAAAATATTCCTACGTGGTATTTTTGAGTCTTGTCTTGATCTTAAGTGGGTGCATAGTGGTAATTATGAATATCTCAGTAAGGTTGTATCTATTCCTCTTAGGTCGAACGGAGAAGTGCGCTTCCCTCTTGATTCTAAGCACATTTTGCGTGCAGGTATATCTTTAGAGAAAAAAGAAGGGGAAAAACAAGAGGTACGTTTATATACCGGGTCTCCGTCGAAAACTATTGATGGAGGTCTCGTCCATGTTCATGGAGATTATGATTTTTCCCTTTCAGGTTTTAAATATGTAGAACCAGGAGTACACCAATATCTTTTGGAAGATTTAGAGAAAATGCACAGACAAGGAAATGCTATAGATCTTGTTATGGAATCAAGTTTTAGTAATATGAGGATTAAGAGTTTCCCAGTTCATTTTACAACTCGCAGGGTGTTTTTGGATATAAACGAGTCATTAATGCGTAATGAGGGGCGTGGGAAATTCGTGAAGATTGGCCCAAGAGAGTTTGTCCGTATTCTAGATTCTTATTCTTCTAAATCTCAAATAGTTCTTCAGCAAGACAGAAGACCAGAAGGGGAATGGCATGAATATTGGATTGAAGGAAACAAGGCATTTCAGTGTGGAGCACGTGCGACATTGATTCGAGAATTTAATGGAGAGTATTCATTGAGACAGCAGTATTTTGCAAATGCTTTGCAGTTGTGGGATAAGTGGGGTAGAAAGCCGGAGTTGGAAATGTCTCCCGAAGAATTAGAAGATATCTCTAAGAATCTTTCAGTGGAAGAAAGGGATATGAGAAATGATGAAATCTCAGTTAACAGTTGGACCATAGAGCAGATAACGATACCAAGTGCTATTACTGACCGAGGGTCCGATGAATTTATTGTTCCTGTAAGACGCCTTATAAGCCTTTTCCCGTGTCTTGAAAAATTAGAAGGTGTACCAATTAAGGAGAGGGATAAAAGTTGGTATTTTGTGTTCATGCATAGGCTTGAAAATCTTTACAAGGAAAGTAAAGATCCAGCAGCCTTCTTAAAGAAGCTGTTTGTTCTCATGGAAGAACAAACACAAGGACAGGCATTTTCTAAAGAAAATCAGCTTGATTCTATATTGATAGCAATGGGTGGCTTAAAATTAAGCGAAAAAACAGAAGAGGATATTGCTTTAGAAAAAGAGCGTGCTGCTGCACAGGCTGCTGCAAAAGCGAAAGAAGAAGCGGAAAAACAAAAGAAGAAGTAGTGAAATATGTCTGAATTACTAGCGTCGGTTCATGTTGCTCATTAGCATAGGACTGCATGAACATCCGCAATTTTTGCATAACCCGCCTTCGTTCCTCGCTTTGCTCCGAACTTCGGACGGGCAAGTCGCTCACATCTCTTAGCTTATGGGTATAAGAAATTTCTGTATCATAGCGCACCCTACTTCGCCCTCTATTAATATTAGACCATTTCATGGCTACGCCGGGTTGGGCTCGGTTATTCTATTTATATTATGACGATTAGAAATTTTTGTATTATTGCCCATATCGACCACGGCAAATCGACGCTTGCTGATCGTATGATTGAGCTTACTGGTACTAAGCAAAAGCGTGAGATGAAAGCACAATTGCTGGATACCATGGAGCTGGAACGCGAGAGGGGGATTACTATCAAGTTGCAGCCGGTGCGTATGCAGTACGAAGGTGTGCAACTTAACCTGATCGATACACCGGGACATACTGATTTCCGATACGAAGTAAGCCGAAGCCTTGTAGCATGCGAAGGAGCGATACTCCTTATAGATGCATCACAAGGCATTCAGGCACAGACATTAGCTGTGCTTTATATGGCTATGGAACATGATCTAAAGATCATTCCTGTGCTCAATAAGATCGATTTGCCGGCAGCAGATCCGGATCTTGTGAGCCAAGAAGTTACTAAACTTCTTGGATGTAAAAAGGAAGATATTCTACTTATTTCAGCAAAAGATGGAAAAGGAGTGGATGAAGTTCTTAAGGAAGTAATTAAACTAGTACCCGCACCCAAAGAGATCAAGAAAGCATCCGGAGCACGTGGGCTTATCTTTGATGCTGTGATGGATACGTATCGTGGTGTTGTTGCTTACGTTCGTGTGATGGAAGGGGAGTTTAAGAAAGGGCAACAAATTCACTTTCTAGGAACCAAAACGAACTTGGAGGCACTGGAATTGGGTCATTTCACTCCGGGATATTCTCCGGATCCTTCTCTTAAAGAAGGGGAGATCGGTTACATTGTGACCGGAGCAAAAGATGTTTCACAGGTTAGGACAGGAGATACGGTTTCCTCTTTGCCAGATCTCGATTTGCTTCCGGGATACAAAGATGTGCAACCCATGGTTTTTGCTGGGCTGTATCCTTCCGAAGCGGATGAATACCCAAGGCTTCGTGATGCGCTGGAGAAGCTTTCACTTAATGATGC
>SDBT01002339.1_pt1 | contig 33576 bp, 35 predicted proteins | sample 2277101 | NCBI WGS metagenome assembly SDBT01 (sample SAMN10404973, study PRJNA504765) | marine sediment metagenome | isolation source: marine sediment core GS10_PC15, 103 cmbsf | place: Arctic Ocean: Southern Knipovich Ridge | collected 2010
AATAACGAATAGCATAAATTATCTTTTCGAATTTAGATGTTCTGAGTCACAAAATCTGGCCGAAAATTTATGACCGAATTTGAAATTCCGGGTTTGAGCAACAGCCCGTTGAATTGTGAATTAAGCATAGTGGTTTAGTTTTCAACTGACGGTTTTTGACTAATCTGGCTTTTGTCATGGTCGTCATAAAAGATAGCAGTACCATCGTTGCCACGAGAAAGTATGTGGTAAAGCCCACCTTCATATTCGATTCTCCACGCTCTTCCCATGTGCGTGCTCTCATCTAACCCCTTGGAATATCAAGATATATTCACAATTCAAGATGGGACACCAACTTGCACAGTCAAGACTTCTAGCCCAAAATCGAAAATGGCGTTTTTGTGTAACGGCCCTTTTCTACTTGCATTTCTCTATCCATCATTTTAAACGATTGGCAGTGTCAGACATGGGAAAGCAAAAAACCAAAAAGCGAAAAAGTCCGGGCAGAACGTCAAAAGCCAGGAACCGAACTCGATATAGGATTCTGATCGCCCTGGCCGGTGTCGGTGTGGTGGTCGTGGCCGTCCTCCTGATTTCTGTTGGCAAGAAAACCGGGGAACGCGGGGACAAGGAAAAAGCCACCTCTTCCGCTCCTCCTTCGGTCTCAGAATCGCGGATGGATCTGAAAAGGCTTGTGGGCCGATGGCTGCGGCCGGATGGTGACTACGTTCTTGAAATCCGCAGCATCCGTACCAACGGCAGACTGGATGCCGGCTACTTTAATCCCCGCCCTATTAACGTCTCCTTGGCTAAGGCCGCCCATAAGGATGACCTGGTCGAGGTGTTCGTTGAACTGCAAGACGTCGACTATCCGGGTTCTACCTACACCCTCACCTATGATGCTCGAAGCGACGCTCTCATAGGAACCTACTTTCAAGCGGTCCTGGGGCAGACCTTTGATGTGATATTCGTCAGGATGAAGTAGGTCTGCACGGACATGAGATCCATGCACCAGAATCATTTAGAGGGGAACCAGCTCGGCCTCATTCGGCGCATTGGCTACTCAATATTCCCAGGAATGGCACGGCAAACAGAGAGGCCTCGGGGCTACAGGCATTTCTTCAACACACTCGTTCTTCATTTTCGCCCGCGAACCGTTCCGGAACGCACCCTGCGATTTACACTCACCTGGGGCCTTGGCGGCACGGCCGCAGTGCTGGTCTTCCTGTTGATCGGAACGGGGCTCCTGCTAAAATTCGTCTACGAGCCCTTTCCAGGAAGAGCCTATGATTCCATCCTCTGGTTGCAGAACGAGGTCTTGTTCGGGCAACTGATCAGAAACATCCACCACTGGAGCGCTAATCTGCTCTTAGTCGTTGTCTTTCTGCATTTTCTTCGGGTCTTTTTCACTGGTGCTTTTCATTCTCCCAGACAGTTCAATTGGATCATTGGTTTGGGATTGCTACTGACAGTTCTAACCTCAAACTTTACAGGATACCTCCTCCCGTGGGACCAACTTGCCTACTGGGCGATTACCATTTGCACTGGGATGCTCGAATACGTTCCTTTTGTCGGCGAGGCCCTCCGTGATTTGATTCAAAGCGGCAGGGAGGTTGGACCGACCACGCTGTCCAATTTTTATGCTATCCACACGGCCATCCTGCCGGCCTGTATCATTATTCTCATGCCATTTCACTTCTGGCGTGTGCGCAAGGCCGGCGGTCTTGTGATTCCACGAAGTCCCCAAGAGGATGCTGAGAGCTCTGGCGACAGGGTCCCCACAATTCCAAACCTGATCCTTCGCGAAGTGGTCGTCGCCCTGGTTGTCATTGCATTTATTCTGGTTTTCTCCCTTGCTCTTGATGCGCCGTTGGGAGCCAAGGCCAACCCGGGACTGAGCCCGAATCCAACCAAGGCTCCATGGTATTTTATGGGGTTTCAGGAGATTCAGATGCACTTTCATCCCCTGTTTGCCCTTTTCGTTATTCCCACACTCATCCTGCTTGGCCTCGTGAGCATCCCGTATATCGGCTATCCGACTGTAACGGCAGGTGTGTGGTTTGCCTCGTTAAGGGGGCGACGGATGGCGCTCATCGGCGCTATAGTTGCTGTAATCGCCACGCCGGCAGGAATTCTGGCAGACGAATACCTTATGGATTTTGCAACATGGATGCCTGGAGTCCCACCTGCCATTAGCAATGGACTAGTCCCCTTGACCTTGATTCTTGCTGGCGCCTGGGGGTTCTACTGGTTCATGAAACACAGATATTGCCCTAACAGAAACGAGGCGGTCCAGATGATAGCTGCTCTCTTTCTGACGGCCTTCATCATTTTGACAGTGACCGGGATTTGGTTCCGGGGAGCAGGAATGAAACTCACATGGCCGTGGGGAGGCTGATTGAAAAGAGCAAGAATCAAGGATAAAGTGAAGGCCCAGAAAATCGATCAATCTGAGGTTTCTCGCAGGAGCTTTCTGACCAGGCTGTGGATCGGGCTGGGAGTTATTGCTCTAATCGAATTTGGCGTTCTCGTGGTGACATATCTACGGGGAGGAAAACCGCGGGAAAAAGCAGGCGATACTGGAGCCATCGTTGAAGCCGGTGGGATCGACAAGTTTGACTTGAATTCGGTCACTGCCTTTGTGAGAGACAAATTTTATCTCTGCCGACTGGAAGACGGAGGGTTCTTGGCGTTATCCAGAAAATGCACGCATTTGGGCTGCACTGTTCCCTGGATGGCCAAAGAGAAGAAATTTGCCTGTCCCTGCCACGGGTCGGCCTTCGACATTCATGGGGAGATAACCAGCCCGCCGGCTCCCCGGGCGCTGGACATGTACCCCCTTGCAATTGAAAACAACATCGTGAAAGTGAATATCAGTCGACCTGTGAAAAGGAGTGAATTTCGAGCGGAGCAAGTGGTGTATCCGAAGAAGGTATAAGGCTTAGGGTTTCGCGGATCAGGTTTCAGGTGCCTGGTATCAGGCATCGAAAGCCTGAAATCTTAACACCGATCACTATTCACAAATAACCAATAACGATTAACCGATAACTGTCTATGCAAGGTTGGAAACTCAGTGGAGTCATTGCCACCGCCATTATCGTCTTGTCTCTACCGGTCTACCTACTGAAAATCACCATTATTGCTCCCCCAAAGAAGATGCCCACAGAATCCATAGCCCAGTTTGTGGGCAGTAAAAAGTGTTTGGATTGCCATAAGAAGCAATTTGACACATGGCAGGATTCCCACCATGACCACGCCATGGACGTGGCAAACCAGGCGACCGTTTTGGGAGATTTCGACAACACTGTATTTCAAATCCACGGTGTCACATCTCGCTTCTACAAGAAAGGGAGGCGCTACTTTGTTTCTACCCAGGGTCCTGAAGGCAACATCGGAGAGTTCGAAATCACGCACACGTTCGGCTGGTACCCCTTGCAGCAGTATTTGGTGCCTTTCCCCGGAGGACGCTGGCAGTGTCTTCCCATTGCTTGGGATGTGAGAGAAAAGAAGTGGTATCATCTCCAGCCAGATTCGCCACCTGATCCCCAAGATTGGCTGCACTGGACCAATGCCGGCCAGAACTGGAACGGTATGTGTGCGGAGTGTCATTCCACCAATCTGAAAAAGAACTACGATCCGCACACCGACACGTACCAAACCACTTGGTCAGACATCGATGTGGGCTGCGAGGCCTGTCATGGTCCTGGGTCGCGCCATGTGGAATGGGCAGAATTACCGGACATGGCCCGGCCACAGGTAGAGAACTGTGAGCTGATCGTGAAAACCTCCGGACTCAGTTCCCGAAGCTTGGTGGAGCTATGCGCACCCTGTCATTCCCGTCGAGCGGCGTTGGGAGACTACACCCATGCAGAATCTGATTTGCTTGACAGCTTACTGCCTCAGCTGCTCACCGAGGACCTCTATTTTTCTGATGGACAGATCTCGGAAGAAGTCTATGTGTATGGATCGTTTACGCAGAGTAAAATGTACGACCGTGATGTGCGCTGCAGTGACTGCCACGATGTCCATAGCGTTAAGCCGGCAAAGGAGGGAAACGATCTGTGTCTTCAATGCCACCGGGCAGATGAGTACGACACCAAGGCGCACCACTTTCACAAGAAAAAGGGCGAAAAAGGCGAACCCGTGAAATCTGCCGACGGCAAGGTCGCCTTTGAGGTTGGAACCGGTGCCGAGTGTGTCCAGTGCCACATGCCTGGCCGTTACTACATGGGCATTGACTACCGGCCAGACCACAGCTTGCGCATTCCACGGCCTGATCTCAGCACCAAGCTTGGTACCCCCAATGGCTGTAATCGGTGTCACGCTGACAAAACAGACAAATGGGCGGATGACTATATCACGAAATGGTATGGTCCAGGCCGCAGGCTTCATTACGGTACCGTGATCGAGGCCGGACGAAAACGGTCCCCCGAGGTTCGGGAGAAATTGATACGCATGGCACGAGACCCTCTGTATCCCGTTATCGTAAGGGCCACGGCCCTGTCCCTCCTGAATGCATACCCTGGAAACGACTCGACGGAGGCGTTCAAAATCGCCTTGATGGATGCTGAAGCCCTTATCCGTCGCACTGCCATTGACAGACTGAACCTCGGAGACAATGAAGTGCTCGTTCAAATGATCGCGCCCCTGCTCTACGATCGTGTTAACGGTGTTCGTATGGAAGCTGCCCAAAGACTGGCGGGAGAACCTGCCAAGCTCCTGCCCCCCGACCAACACGAGGTTTTTCAGTCCGCTTTACACGAATTTGAAACGTCCATGGAGTATTCAGCGGACTTTGCCTTTGGACGCTACAACCTGGGCAATCTCTATGTTGCTTTGAATCGGCCGGAAGAGGCCATGCGGAATTATAAAGCGGCGATCCATATTGATGACCTCTTCTACGCAGCCAAAGTAAACTTGGCTATGTTGTACAATCAAAGGGGAGACAACGATCGAGCGGAAGCGTTGTTTCGCGAGGTAGTGGAAACCTTCCCTGAGGTCTACGAGGCTGCTTACTCCTTGGGACTTCTGCTGGCTGAAAAGAAGCAATACCCGGAAGCGGCGGTATTTCTGAAAAAGGCTGCCCAAGGGCTGCCAGAGCGCCATCGGATTGCCTACAACTTCGGCTTAGCCCTCCAACACCTAAGGCGTGACAATGAAGCCGAGACGGCACTGCTAAAGGCCCTGGATCTGGAGCCTGACAGCATGGATTATCTCTACGCACTGGGGGATTACTACATCAAGAGGGGGCAATGGGAAAAGGCAAAGAGCATTGCCAATCAAATGGTGGCTAAACATCCTGACCATCCCCTTGGACGCCACTTGCTCGGATTGGTGAAAAACCCTTTCCACCAGAAAAGGAAATAGGCTCACACCCTAACGCCGCGAGCCCTTGCTTTCTGCCCTCTGCATACTACCTCAGGCCCTTCAAGTGATGATGGATGTCTCTATTAGGCCGACGCCTCCAAGGAGCCAGTTTATTACCTGGTTCATCATTTTTCTTTTTGTCTTCAAGTATATTACCAAGTGTCTGGCAAACCCGCTCGTTTTTGAGGCCAAGCACCCTGCAGAATTCAGCTATGTTCTCCCTTACTGAGATAATGACCTTGTTCATCTTTCCTCTGTCCCTCTCTCAACTATCATTGTAACCTAAGCCTTCTAGGCCGACCCTTCCTGTCGGATATTTGAAGAACCCCTCTGATTTTCTTGCCACTTTAGAGTATTTCTTCTTGATCCCTCTAAAGATCTTTTTTCTGGCTTTGTCCGTAAACTCAACTTCCATAGGGCCTCCTTTGATAAGATTATGAAATCTTATGAGACTATAGAGCAACCCGTCAAAACAGAAAGTCCAGAGTTCCGTGTTCGCGCAAAATGTTTATACCAATTAGCAGCAAAACAATCCCTCCGATGGCCTCGGCGTAGCGACTCAAGCGTCTAGCTGAACCGATCTTTTTTCCCACATGCATTCCGACCGTGGTAAAGGTGGCCGCCACAACCCCAATGATTATGGCGGGCATCCAAATGGACACGTCAATCATCGAGAGGCTTAATCCGACAGCAAGGGCATCGATACTGGTAGCCACGGACAACATCACCATAATCATGCCTCGGGTAGGATCTTTGCGTTCATCTTCCGCCTTTTCCGTTTCGAATGCCTCACGTAGCATCCGCTGAGCGACAAAAGCAAGGAGGGCGAAAGCCATCCAGTGATCATAGTTTTCGATCCAACTCTGTATGTAGAGGCCCGCGCTCCAGCCCACTACTGGCATCATGGCCTGAAAAAAGCCAAAATGCCAGGCTAGTCGGAAATTTTGACGAAAACTGATCTGTTTCAGCGTTGCGCCAGCGGCAATCGCCACAGCGAAGGCGTCCATCGCCAAGGCAACGGCTATGGCTGAGATGTTGATTAGTTGCACGATTTTAGCTTCTTAAAAGCCAAGAACTGGATCAGCTGATGAACACCAACACCCCGCGTCATGAAAGTTTGATAGAATATTCCATAATCACTGGTAACTGAAAATAATTACTAAAGTGACATCCAGATACAATCCAGCCAATCCAGCGCCATATGAATAACCAGCCCCAACCCTATGAGGCGTGTCTTGGAAATTGCAGCCAAACCCACATAAACGACAATAGCCAGATAGGAATGAAGAGGGTGAAATTCGATCCCGCACCGGTTAGGATCATAAATCCGGTCGGCCAATAAATGATCAAGATCTACGAGCGTAGCCAATAGCATCATAGCCAAGGCGTACTTCCATCGATCAAAAAATGCCCATCGGGCCACGACTCCTGGCACAAAAAAATGGAGCCCTATGTGAACAATCGGACGCACCATTGAATATTAACGAGCGACTGACTTTCCAGGGAAGATCGCCAAGCTGGCAGAGGCAATAACGACAAGAACGCTTCCTATGTTATGAACAATAGCGGCCATAATCGGTGTCAACCAACCCATGCCGCTTGCAAGAACGGCGATAGCGTTAAATGCCAATCCGAACGCAATATTGATTTTAATGATACTCAGCATGCGTCGCGACAGCCGAATCAGCCAAGGTAGTTTCGAGATATCATCGTGTGTGAGGGCAATATCGGCTGTCTCCAGAGCCACATCGGTACCCGCAGCCCCCATCGCCACCCCGACTTGGGAGGATGCCAGAGCTGGAGCATCGTTTATTCCATCTCCAACAAACATCACAGGTAAATTCCGTGTTTGGTATTCATTAATGACATTCACTTTGTCTTGTGGTTTTAATGTCGCATATACATCATGAATACCTACAGATTGTGCTACTCGTCTAACTGCTTTATCATGGTCACCGGATAAAATAGCCGTCTCGTTAATACCAAGATCATTAAGATTTTTGACAGTTGAAATCGCAACCGGGCGGATCTGGTCAGTCACATTGAGCAATCCTACCGGCTTTTGATTGCGATAAACGACCAAAGGTGTCATGCCACGCGAAATTGAGGCGTCTAGACACCGTCGAAGATGTCTTGGAAAAAACGCAGTGTTTTCGCTGGCAGAAAAGCTACCGACTTCTACCAGGGAACCTTCTACCATTGCCCGGACACCAAGCCCAATTTCATGGAAGGCATTTTCTGCATCACGCACTACGACTTTGGCATAGTGGGCTGCTTTTAGGATTGCACGGGCCAATGGATGGGTGCAATGTTGTTCAGCGCTTGCAGCACAGGAAAGCACCTCCTCTTTATCAATTCCTTCGGTACAGGCTATTTCCTCAACCCTGGGCTCACCCAAAGTCAGTGTTCCCGTTTTATCAAAGAACACCGCTTTTACCGAAGCAGCACGTTCAAGATACTGTCCTCCTTTAACTAATATCCCCGCTTTGGCCGCTCGCCCTAAGGCAGCCACTGTGGCCGTGGGAGCCGCTAAGATCAAAGCACACGGGCATCCAACAATCAGAACAGCTATAGCGCGACTTATATCTTGAGTAAATACCCAGGCAATAGCTGCACAGGTCAGTATTATGGGGGTGAACCACTTAGCATATCGGTCGATGAGCCGCACGGCCTCAGGTCGGTGCAATTCGGCCTCCCTGACTAATTTGATGACCTTACCCAACGTCGTATCATGCCCGACCTTTGTTGTTTGCGCCTTCAGCACACCATTATGGTTTAGCGTGCCAGCAAGAATACTGTCACCAACCTGCTTTTCCACAGGCAAGGACTCGCCGGTCATCGCCGATTCATCGACGGCCGAAACGCCAGATAGAATGCAGGCATCTACCGGAATCCGCTCGCCCGGTTTGATAAGAATATGATCCCCAACAGACACCTCTTTGATGGGAACGGTTTTTTCTTTATTGCCAGTCAAAACAGTAGCTGTTTGAGGTGAAATTCGTATTAAAGACTTGATCGCTTTACGAGCCGATTCGCTGGTCACTTGCTCGATCAAACCACCAAAGGTCATGACAAAACTTACCACTGCCGCAGTTAAGAACTCTCCTTGTATCAAGCTGGCGATTATGGCAAGGCTGACAAGCTCATCGACATTGACTTCTCGTTCGACAATCCCCTTAATAGCCCCCCAAATGATTGGAGCACCGTTAATTGTAACAGAAATTAGCGCAAAAGATGTTCCGAGATAGCTCGAAATATGATTGTCGTAATCAATCAAAAAGCTTAACAAAGCCAGGAGACCTGCAGAGAACGCGATATAAAAATCGCGCAACCTGAAAAGTTCCTGATAAACCCCTAGTTTGGCAAATCGCCCAATCATTATTCTTCCTTTATTTGCTGAACTTATTAAATATCTCGACAACTTCGGATATCAACTCCGATTCATTGTCTTTATTCTGGATCGCCGTAGCAACACACCCTTTTAGATGATCCTCTAGAATAACTGCCCCCAGAGAACGGAGGGCACCGCCAGCCGCTGCGATTTGTTTTAATACTTGTAGACAATCTCTATCGTGTTCTACCATCTTTTTAAGACCGCGAACCTGCCCTCCGATTCGGTTTATTCTCGCCAAAATTTTTCCATGATCCTCGCCGCAAAGTGGCATAGCCTTCCCCCTTATACACATACTATGTATATGTATACCTCAGTGCAATCACTTTGTCAAGTTCTTGGCAGTGTTTTGGTTTATCGAGGGGCTGAAAGGGGCCAGTCAGCAAAATTGACCGGGAAATCTTAAATGGAATCTTTGTGGTTCGACAAGGACAAGAGACTCAGAGCCGGGAAAATGCAGATTGCTCTTAGAAATCGTAAAAAGTGCATATTTTCACCTGGTTACCTCTGTAGAAGCCATCTGTTTTTTTGGGGATTCGGGTTTTGTCGTACCGATCTCTTCATGCAACCGAAAAGGTTGGACGCTTTATTATTGCTGGTTCCATGGCAACATATTTGAGGACCGATCATTCCGATAAGCAAAAGAATACCACCTCAAGCTAAGAATCAAAAATTTATCATGTATTGCAGTAACGCGTACCTAATGCCCGCGTCTCTATCTCTATGTAACTCCGTAAAACTTGAAAAGAAACGGTTAGTTCTCCAGTTCATCTAACGTGTCAACCATTCCTTCAGCTTAATGACCTCATAGGGGTTCTTTCCCGCACTCTTGAGTCCTTCCATAATCTCTGGAGTGACAGCAAATTTTTGTATCACTTTGACGAAATTCTCCGAACTATTAAGATGTGGGATCAGTCTGGAAACAAGCTTTGCCTTGGCTTGGTGCTTGGAGGGCTTCTCGAAATCTATGGTCTTACGAATTTTGTCCATGTCAAGCACAAGCACGGCTACCTTACCTTTTTTCTTTGACTGATCCCATTTAACCAAAATCCCCATTTTTTTTACCTGTCGGCACTTGTTTCTCCTGATCTTCTGTAAGCTGTTTTACAATCAGAGTCTTTTTGCCTGGTGTTACGTCAAGTAATACCTGGATAGCGTCATCTTTACATGCGTTGGGACAGGCTATGAACACATATTTTTTTCCTGAGTTCAAAGGATACTGCCTCTGGATGGCCTTGGCTGTGAAATAACCCCATGTATTCCCGGACAGATATGACCGTGAAGTTCGGCACAATTGAGATAGTCATAAGGAGCGCCTAAAGGCCAAGCCCCCAAAATAGTCACAATCCCGAGCGTATCTGGGCCACTAATCCCTTTTTTTGCTCTTTTCCAGAAATCCGATCTGGAAATTTCTTCGTCCCTTAAAACAAGCTTTCCCGATTTCCCTTTCTGCCCGTTGTACTTGATAACTACACACTCTTTCGCCAGAGAAATATGCTCTGCATTTCATGGGACAGCTAGATCACATAAGAAGTGTTGCATTGGGGGCAGACCAGAACCGACTCAACTGACCTGGTGCTCTGGACAGAAAAAAGCGGGACAAAGAAAAGGGCGAAGTGGTTTATCCATCTGGCCTCTTCAAGAATCTGGGCTCGGTATTGTTAAGCTGACGCCACCTGATATATGATTGGGCGATATTCTGGCACCGGGACAGGCTTGCCCTCTGCTCGTGCAGCCTCTAGCCATAGTTTTTTTGCCTGTTGGACCTCACGCAATGCCTCGTCAGGTGTCTCACCAAATGCGGAGCAAGCCTCAAGGTCGGGGATATCTGCGATGTAACCGTCGTCATCTTCTGAATAAAAAATGTTAATATGATAATCGCGCATTATTCATCCTCCAGTTTAAGATTATGTTTCTCAACCAGCCTTAGAAACTGTCGCATTTGATATGGTTTTGCTTGCCCTTTGACATTCTGAAGATTAACAAGTTCATGGATATCGGTTCGAAAGAAAATGTGGTGGCTACCTTCAGTTCTCGACAGCTCAAAACCAAAACCTCTAACAAGATTTACCATATCAGCAAATCTTATGTTCTTAGAACCGCCCACTATTTTTTTAAGCAATTTTCGTCTGTTCATATCTCATCTCTTACTGGCCGAACTTTGAATTAGACTATCTAACAATAGTATTTGTTTTACGGCATTATTGCAACATAATCCTACGTAGTTATACGTCTGCTTTGCCACATAACACCCTCGTGAAGCCGGCGAAATATGCTCTGCATTTCACAGGACAGCTAGATCACATAAGAAGTGTTGCATTGGGGGCAGACCAGAACCGACTCAACTGACTTGCTGCTCTGGATAGGGAAAAGCGGGACAAAGAAAAGGGCGAAGTGGTTTATCCATCGGGCCTCTTCAAGAATCTGGGCGCAACCGCATTTGGAACAATATTTTTCACGCTTTATGCCACCGTCAACCTTGATCTTTCGGGCTTTGGTGCCAAATATGATGAACACTGCGGATTACCTCTGCTTCGTACGAACTGCGTCTTCTCCCAATGGGCGCCCCACCCCCCACTTTCTGCTCAGGCTTTGTCCCAACCATGCCGATATGACACACAAATCATCATGAAGGGGGCCTGCCATGCAATCTGACAAGGGCAAAGAACGAAGAAAGCATACCAGGAAATCCTGCTGTATGGCCGTGGACGGCTTTGCCAGGGGTTCTGGCTTCGCAGCGATTACCTGGAACATAAGTCTCGGCGGGGCGTTTATCGAAACCCCCTACCGTTTCACTCCTGATGAAGAGATTTTTTTGCTGTTTATTCCACGCCCTTATCAGCAAGATCCAATCAAGGTCGCCAGCAACATTGTCTGGAATGGTCAAGGCGGGTTTGGCGTAGCATTCCAGGAAACACCCGACCGCCTGGCAACTATGGTAGAGTCGTTTGCTTGACAGGCTCGCTACAGCTTCACCCTTAGGTGCCTTGGATCTGCAGCATCCTCGACTTTTGCAACGCTAGGTTTCCTGCTTCCGATCAAAAGGCCTCTGTCTTTCCTTCTTTCCGTGATAGCTTTGGAAATCACCAGCTTTTTGCCTACACTCATGCCGTCTTTCAACACACTGACATCCTGACTTGAAACCCGTGTCCTGGATTTCACGGTGTAGGGATACTTGTAAGCCACATATTCTTGCAGCAAGGGGTCGCCGATTTTGATGAGCGAACGCTCAACCTTCGTCTTTTTCTTCTTATGGTTTTTCGATTTCAGCTTTGAGCAAAAGCCTTCCATGATGCCCACTGCAAAGTCGGTCTTTCGATAGCGGTTCAATGTTCTGTCTCTATTGTATTCACGCCACTGGGAATGGATGAAATGTACAACAAAATCATGGACATAAGCGGCCAGTTTCGTATTTTGAGCGGTTCCGCTGATCTCCAACACACGACCCATCTTTTCTTTGTCCAGCACATAGGTAGGCACCCATATCCCGTGCACAAAGTAGAAGTCTTGCAACAGGCGCGCCAGGCGATAGTCTTCACGGGGATGACGCAGCGCGGGTTTGCCAACGAAAACGCTGACAAAATCCCGATTTTTGTCGCAAGCCAGAAAATCCAGATTGTATTTTGTAATGAGTTCATGTGCCTTGGCCATGGCAGATTCGGCTTCATGCTGGTTCTGACTTTCTGCAAGGGCCAACAGCTTCCTCACGCGAATCATTATCTTGTCTTTGGAGTTTGACGATTCGTGCAAAATACGTTCATCGAGCGGCATGTAGTTGCCTGATGCTTTTGGGTTGGCCCGGAGCAGGTGACATGCCCTCTGAAACTTCTCGCCGTGTGGAGACTCATGGTTGGCACATAAGACTTCTTCTGCAAACTGATGCGCTATTTCATGCAAGAAAACCTCACGGACAGCATCCCACGGATGATCGAGCACTAGGTTGCGACTCAAGCAGATCTCGCGTCTTTCGCCGGACCAATATCCCAATTTCTTCTTCATACCCGTGAGGCTGAACAGGGGTTTTCGCATCAATTTCTTGTGTGATGGCCTCAAAACCCACAGGGCGGCTTCCCATTCGCAGGCAAGCCCATGAAGAATGTGGCGTTCCAGTTCCTCCTGCACAATGATCTTTTTGCGTTTCCTCACAGACATGTTGGGAAAAATATCGATCATACAGAAAGATTTTGCAAGCCATAAGAAAACTATGAAAAAAACAGGCTTGAGAAAACATCGACCACAGGCTATGACCACGTGATACTCTACACCAAAAGCTCTGAGTCATGGAAGCGTCACCATGAAAGACCCTCAAACTGAACTGGCTTCGGACTACTTTGAATACCTGGCCAAGTGCTTTCCAATCATGTGTGCCAGCGATGAATTTCACTTTTTTCCCCGAGCCCAGGCCGCCAGCGGGTATTACGACCAGACAGATGATCTCCATGCCGATGTCATTGGGGAATGCCTTTGGACCTTAAGAGAATTTCAAAAAAAATTCGGCCTTTTGGCTGGTCATGAGAACGATTTGGAAAGGCTTGCAGATCTTGAACTGCTCAGGGCTAATGCCACCGGCATTATATCAGAGTTTGACGTGAAGCAGTCATGGCGTCATAACCCCTTGCTATATTTGAAGATAGCCTTTACGGGGCTGGATCACGCCTTGACCAAGCCCTTCTCAGAGCCTGAGGAGCTGACACACAGGGCATTGGCCCGCTTGCGAGCGATCCCTCGGCTGCTTCAACAGGCCATTGAAAATATTCATACCGTGCCAAAGACTTATCACCAGGCTGCACTGGCCATGCTCAGTGACTGCAAGGGCTACCTTGGTGAGATCAGTGAGACCTCGACGGCTGTCGCGTCTGATCATTTTGCAGAAGCGCTGAAACAGGCTTGGCATGGCCTGGAAGCCTTGGACAAATTCCTGAGCGGACTCAGTCCGGTCCCAGACGAACAACTTGCTCGGTCCACGCTGGATGCCACACTGAAGGACCATTTTCTGTCCACTCGGACTTTGCCTGAAGTATTTGAAATTGCCGAAAAAGAATGGGAAGAAAATCTTGAACAACTTCACGAGCTCCAAAAAGACATTGATCCAAAAAAATCGTGGGGCGAGTTGTATCATTCCTACTTGCCTTCGGACATAGACAGAACCGACACCATTTCCCTGTATGAGGGTGAAAGGCAACGATTGAGTCACTTTTTCCGCGAGCACGGCTTCGGGCAAATTGATTTGAATTCGTCGCTCAAAGTGTGTGAGACACCCTCTTATCTGCGATCTGTGCGTGGTTCGGCTTCTTTCAGCGCGGCTTTTAGCACAGACACCAGGGAAAAAGACCTGTTCTACATAACCGATTGTCTACCAGAGCACAGGGGCAAAGGGGCCGCAGACCTTCTCAGAAAACGGCTTCATCGGGAATACAAGTTCCTTGCCGCCCACGAGACATGCCCGGGACACCATTTGTTGGATTCTATTCGAAGGACACTGAAAAATTCCGTACGTCGTCAAATCGAATGCCCACTTTTCTACGAAGGCTGGGCCTACTATGCAGAATCACTCTTGACCGAGTACGGATACGTGAACAGTCCCATGCAGCGCCTGATCGATTGCAAGCGAAGGCTGTGGAGGGCTGCTCGATGTCAAATCGATGTGGGCTTAAGCACTGGCCAACTTGGCGAAAAAGATGCTATAAAGCCGTTGACAACTGCCGGATTTTCACCTGAGGAGGCAAACAGCCAGGTGGATCGTTTCCGGCTCAATCCAGGCTATCAACTCTGTTATAGCCTGGGCCGTTACGAAATTATGAAACTGAGAAAGACCTATGCAGCTCGCATGGGTCTTGATGAATTTCACAGACAACTGCTCGAAGGAGGCCAACTGCCCTTTCATCTGATTGAAAAACGATTTGAGGCCATGGCTACTTGAGGAATCAACCGCGCACAGCTCTCGGTTGCGCTGCATCCTTCCCAAAGAAAAGTGCCTAAAGTGAACTAAAGTGCCTAAAGTTAATGTGAACGCCCCCGCCTGCCAACGCCTGGCTTGCCGCATAGCCACAATGCCGACACACATGGCAATGGCGGACAGGTTCAGCGTTGTCAATCTCAAGCTTGGGGCCTGCGCCTTGTTGCAGCGAAGCGAAGATCCCGCCCAACGCGCCTTGAACTTGGAGCTTTTTGCTTTGCCGTCTAATTCGGACTTTTTACAAGACCAATCAGGGAGGAGGAGAGATTGAAAGCATTTCTTGGATATCACTCGGAATGGAATCTAGGCAGCCCAGGTGGATGGGACTATCAGCGAATTACTCAGATCATTGGAAAGGCTGTCTGGCAAAAGCTCAACGAAATTAGACCGATTCCAGTAGACGTGGACTTTGACCATCCACTGTTGTTTCCAATATATGGATTTACCGAGATGCTCGTTGAAGCACACCGTAAACGGAACGGCGGGAACCCCGGACTGATTGCAGTGGTGGCAGAAGAAGAGACCCTGGAAAGTGTCACGGAAAACAGGAATCTGGCAGAACGTCTCAATGCCACTGATGGGATTTCAGGGGCGCTGATGGCCCCCCACGAACTGGAACTCATAAGCGGGCAGGTGTGTCATCAAGGCAAACCCGTTTCAGTGATTTTCATGGATTTCAACACGGACGTACTCTTGGATTTGCACCGCAAGCAGGACCTAAGCCCAATGTTGCAGGCGGTCAAAGAGAACCGAGTGATCAACCCGAGAGGCACCGAACCCATCAATGTCAAGAGCATGTTTGAAGTCATGACCGGGCCCCACGGCAACCGATTTCACACCGACATAGTGCAGCGAACCCCTTGGACGCGTCAGTTCTGTCCCCGCAGGACTCAAGGCCCCAAGGGCGAAGAGATCGACGACTTGATCGATTGGACCCGTTCTCACTGGGACGACCTGGTACTCAAGCCGGAACGGGGTTATTCCGGCAAAGGAGTGCGGGTAGGCGGCGTCAATCCGGATGCCGACGAGGCCGTGAATCTGGCCCTGAAGAAAGGAAACTACATCGTTCAGGAAAAAATTCCTCTGCCGCTGTGGTCAGAAGACATACCCACGTTGAATCAAGAAAAACAGCACATCGCTATCGAGACCCGCCAAACAGATTTCCGTTGTCTCATGGGCCCAAAAGGATTGTTCGGGTTTTTGAGCCGATATGGCGCCGTTCCAACCAACGTGGGAAGTGGCGGCGGGGTCCAGCCGTTGGCCGTGCTTCGCTCGGACATGACTGTGCGAGACGCAGTGGATCGCATCAACGAGGCGGTCCAGGACATGCCATACGCGGACGTATCTGAAGTAGTTGAGATGCAGAAAAAATTGGCCATGGATCACAAGTTCACCTACTTGCTCGGCCCTATCAAGATCGCCCTGAGGCCCAGGGTGATCACTGCCGAGCAACTAGATGCCCTTGAGGCCTATTGCACTGCACTGTGGTCGGACTGCTTGACGCTGGAGAAGATGTGGTTGTCCGGCGAACTGGATGATATCGTCAACATCGAGGAAGAAGAGCTTGAAATTGCCCGCCTGCAGCCATGGGGCGGCTCTCCTGCAATCATTGCATCAGACGGACTGTTCTGTTTTTTCGAAAAGTGAAAAGGGGTTGTGCAAAGGTCTCTCAAAGTGTGCCAGTTTTCGGAGGAGGCATCATGAGCATAAAGGTGGACCCTGAGTGGTGGAAGACCATGTTCGACGACGTCTACCTCCTCACCGACGCCCGTTCAGTCTGCGACGAAGACATCACGCGCCGTGAGGTGGACCTTGTCTGCGAACTGCTCCCGATACGCCCGGACCACAGGATCTTGGATCTGTGCGGCGGCCACGGACGCCACAGCGTGGAATTGTGTTCCCGGGGGGTTGGCAGATGCACACTGCTGGACTATTCCCAGTACCTGATTGATCAGGCCAGGTCACAAGCTGCCGAATGTGGTTACGATATGGAGTTCATCCGGGCAGATGCGAGAAGCACCGGACTGCCTTCTGAGTGTTTTGACCACGTGCTTGTCATGGGAAATTCCTTGGGCTACGCTGCAGAACCCGTTGCAGACAAGCAAATTCTGTCAGAAGCCAAGCGCGTGTTGCGCCCCAGTGGCTGGCTGTTGATCGACGTGACTGACGGAACAGCTACCACCGATTCGTTTATCCCCGTTGCTTGGCATGAAATCGGCACGGACATCGTGGTGTGCCGTCAGCGCGAAATAAAGGGAAGAACCATCTGTTCCCGCGAGATGGTTCTCAGCAAAGAAAAGGGGCTTATCCGTGACTGTACATACTCGATCCGGCTCTACGACCCCGAAACCGTTGAGGCATTGCTGGAGCAGGCCGGCTTTGAGTGCGTCAACGTGCACACCGACTTTTCCCCCCACCAAGGCAATGGCGACTATGGCTTCATGAACCGCCGCATGCTTGGCACCTGCCAAAAGCCTTGAGCCGGCCGCGCAACATCCTGTTAATCCTTGACATACCAGCGCCTTTTCCCTATACTCACAGAAGGTATATTGTGATTTTGTCGATAGTTACATGATGGTTTGCACCCAGCCATTAACTCTAAAGCACTGTTGCGCAGAGAATTATCATGCCCATTGATTTCAAAGGCCTTAATGTCGTCTCGTTTGAAAGTCGCAAATCCACTGAAATGGCCGAGCTGATCAAGGCAGCCTCGGGCAAACCAATCATTGCTCCGAGCATGCAGGAGGTTGCCCTTGAGCACAACACCGAGGCCCTGGCGTTTGCCGAGCTCCTCTTTTCCGGCAAAATCGACGTACTCATCCTAATGACCGGTGTTGGCACGCGGTTGCTGGCGAAGGCAGTAGCTGCCAAGTATTTGAACGAAAAGTTCGCCCAGGCCCTTGAGTCGACCCAAATCGTGGCACTTGGGCCCAAGCCTGTGATTGCCTTACGGGAACTCGGGCTGGCGCCAACGATGATTGTCCCCAAACCAAACACGTGGACTGATCTGCTGAGCACCCTGGACCAGAGGCTTCCAGTTCAGGGCAAGACAGTGGCCGTCCAAGAATACGGGCATTCAGATCCCGAGTTGATCAAGACCCTGGAGGACCGCGGGGCCAAGGTCGTGCCAGTACCGGTTTATCGATGGGCGCTGCCCGAAGATCTCGGCCCCCTTCGCCATGCCATGAAGTGCATCATCGACGAAGACGCCCAGGGCGCAGACTTTGCCCTGTTTACAAGCTCGACTCAGGTGCGCCACCTCTTTGACGTCGCAAAGGCGGACGGAAAGGAAAGCCAACTGCTGGACGCATTCAAGCGCGTTTGCATCGGATCGGTAGGCCCCGTTGCCAGCCGAGCCATCGTGGAACAGGGATTGGCCGTTGATTATGAGCCTGATACTCCGAAGATGTCCCACCTGGTGCGTGAAATGGCTCGCCGGGGAAGCGACCTGCTCCGCAAGAAACGAACAGCTTTTCAAAACGGCATTGATACCAACAATTGGAAGCGTATTCACATGGCTTGGCAGCCTGACCCAAAGGGCCAAAATGTGTCAGGCGGGCAACCAACCATAGAAGATTCTGCGTTCATGAAGGCATGTCGACGTGAACCCACCCCCTACACCCCGGTCTGGATCATGAGGCAGGCCGGCAGGTATCAGCGTGAATACCTGAAGATCAGAAAGAAAGTCACGCTCCTGGAGTTGTGCAAAACACCTGAACTGGCTGCCGAAGTCACCCTGATGGCAGTAGATCGCCTTGGTGTGGACGCGGCTATTATCTTTGCTGACATCCTCCTTGTCACCGAGCCGATGGGGCTGGGCCTGGAATTCGTCAAAGGAGAGGGCCCGGTTATCGACAACCCGGTACGCACGCGACAAGACGTGGATCGGTTGACTGAGCCTGACGTAGATGAGCTGAGTTATGTATTTGACGCCATCAGGATCACGCGCCGGGCCTTGCGGCCGGATATTGCGTTGATTGGCTTTGCAGGAGCACCCTTTACCATTGCCTCCTACATCATAGAAGGCGGAAAATCACGGGATTATGCCAAGACAAAGGCCATGATGTACAGGGACAAGGCCACGTGGCATGCGCTGATGGATAGAATGACAAAGATCCTTGTCGAGTACCTGAATTGTCAGATTGCCGCAGGAGCTGATGCAGTACAGCTTTTTGACAGCTGGGTCGGTGCGCTGTGCCCGGATGACTATCGACAGTACGTATTGCCCCACGTCAGGCACATCATCGACGGCATTGACAAGTCTGCGCCCGTGATCAATTTCAGCACGGGAAACCCCGCATTGCTGCCTTTGATGAAACAAGCCGGCGGTGACGTAATTGGGCTGGACTGGCGTGCGGACTTGGCAGAGGCCTGGTCCCTACTCGGCGATGACGTTGCAGTCATGGGCAACATCGATCCGGTGGTCTTGTACACATCACCTGAGGAGATACGCTCGCAGGTGCAAGCCATCCTGGACAAAGCCGCAGGCCGACCCGGACACATTTTCAACTTGGGCCACGGCATCTCGCCTGATATGCCCCCTGAGCATGTAGCCGAATTGGTGGATGCGGTCCATGAACTGTCTGCCAGATGAATATTGACAAGACTGTTGACAATCACCGCCCACTTTGCTCCAGGCGCGGAGGCCGCAGAAGTCTGTAGAACGTGAGGCGTTTTGTGTATTATCTGTTCACCACAGAGACACGGAGGGCACAGAGGGCTTTATCCCTTTTTGCCCATCGGGAGACGGCGATGGGCAAAAAACAACCTTCCCCTCGGGGGGAAAAGCAGTGACCTTTGCTCCTGCTGCAAGCAGGACTGATGGTTTTTTGTTCGGCCATGCCTGCCCCGTTACATGCGGAGCATATTTAACTGGGGTCGGCCGGACAAAATATCTGCGTGGGTCTGCGGCTAATCTGAAAATGAAATGACCAAAAGCCAGAACAAATTCGATGCAGTATTAGTGATTGCCTTTGGCGGACCGGAAAGGCTTGAGGATGTGCGCCCCTTTCTGATGAAAGTCACCCAGGGTCGTGTTCCTGCAGAACGCCTGGAAAAGGTCGCCCGTCACTATGAGCTCTTCGGGGGAAAATCTCCGGTCAAAGAGGCCACTTTCCGTCAGGCGCACGCCCTTGAAGATACACTCAAAACTCGGGGTATGCCATGTGCAGCATACGTAGGCATGCGCAACTGGCACCCCCTGCTCCAAGACACAGTGCGCCACATGGGTAACAACGGTGTAAAACAAGCAGTAGGCGTGATAATGTCGGTGTTTCAGAGCAGGTCCAGCTGGGATCAGTATCAGGCCGATGTGGCAAATGCCATAGCAAAGGCAGGCGTTGACCTGAGTGTTGACTATGCGGGCCCGCTGTTTGATCACCACGGCTATGTCCAGGCGGTCTCAAACGAGGTTGAAAAATGCCTGCAACAACTGCCCAAGCCCGAGAGAGAAGCCGCCCACATCCTTTTTACCGCCCATAGCATTCCGAACAGCGATCCCCGGGTCGAGCTTTATGCTGAGCAGGTCTCGCGTTCGGCAGCACTTGTGGCGGAAAACGTGGATCATGCACAATGGCAAGTGGCGTACCAAAGCCGTAGCGGTCGGCCTCAGGATCCATGGCTTTCGCCCGATGTCAACGATGTCTTGCGGAAACTCGGGGGCCGAGGGGTAAAGCATGTAATCGCCATGCCCATCGGGTTTGTGTCAGACAATATCGAAGTCTTGTACGACCTGGACATCCAGGCAAAAGACACTGCCAAGCAGGCGGGGGTCACGTTTCTGCGTGCAAAGACGGTTGGTGAGACCCAACTGTTTATCGACGCCCTGGCAGACCTGGTCGCGGAGCTATTAGCCTCTGAAGGTCTGCCAACATCTGCGGCGCAAGATGTCCAAAGGTAATGGATCATTATAATCATGGTTGATCAAAAACAAACCAAACGCATTATCATCATAGGGGGCGGCATCACGGGACTGAGCGCTGCCTACCGCTTATCCGAGTTAGGTAAAGACCAGAATCACTCGTTTGACGTGACGCTGATCGAGGCCCGTGATCGGTTGGGCGGCGTGATTCACACGATAAAGCAGGACGGGTTCTTGATTGATTCAGGCCCTGACAACTTTGTGACTGCCAAACCGTGGGCACTGGCACTTGCCAAGCGTCTGGGACTGGAATCAGAACTGATATCAACCAATGAGGCCTACCGCCGGGCACTGGTCGTTCGCCGGGGCAAGCTGCTGCCCATTCCCGAGGGGTTCCTGCTGCTGGCACCCACCAAGTTTCTGCCCATGGCTGCCTCGCGGCTTTTTTCTTTTCCCGGAAAGCTCAGGATGGCAATGGAGGTGTTTCTGCCGGCAAGAAAAGTGAATGAGGATGAATCGCTCGCCTCTTTTGTAAGGCGTCGATTCGGACAAGAGGCCCTGGACCGCGTGGTACAGCCCCTGGTGAGCGGCATTTACACTGCAGATCCAAACAAGCTCAGTCTGCGGGCAACAATGCCCCGATTTCTGGATCTGGAAACAAAATACGGCAGTGTGATCAAGGGGATGAGGCAACAGGCAAAACAACACAAAACTAGTGGCAGCGGGGCTCGCTATGGCATGTTTGTTACCTTCAGGCACGGTATGCACACGCTTATCAGTGCTCTTGCCGATCGCCTGAGTCACGTTGACTTCCTGTTGAACAGGCGTGTTGTACGGGTTGGAAAAAAGGCCGGCACACAGAAGATCCCCTGTTGGGAGGTTGAGCTGGAAGACGGCACTGCCATGGAGGCAGAAGGTGTGATCATTACCGGCCCTTCAAAACACTCTGCAAGATTGTTGACCGGTGTGGACACACAACTTGCCGAGCAGTTGGCAGCAGTCCAATATGCCTCTTCTGCAGTAGTCCATCTTGCCTACCGGCGTGAGCACATCGTACACCCCTTGGATGCCTTCGGATTAGTGGTTCCGGTCGTGGAAGGACGCAACATTATTGCTTCATCATTCAGTAGCGTAAAATATGAAGGACGAGCACCTCAAGGCTATGTCTTGCTGCGGGCCTTCATGGGCGGTGCATTGCACCCGGCGATAATGCAGCACGATGACGATGGACTCATTAGGGCTGCCCGCAGCGACCTGGACGATCTGCTGGGCATCAGCACACCCCCGCATCTTGCAGTGGTGCACCGATGGCACGAATCCATGGCGCAATACGATGTCGGCCACCTTGAATCAGTAGCGGCCATGAGGAAACGGATTGCCGGACATAAGGGTTTGCAGCTCGGGGGGAATGGTTTTGAAGGGGTCGGGGTGCCGGACTGTGTCAATGCCGGCCAGCGGGCGGCCGAAGCACTCCTGTCTGAGCTGGTGGCCTGACCGAAAATTAGGGAGATTTTCGTGCTCGGAAAAAGTGGGACTTTGACAGTGCCCCAGGCAATGGCCTGTTAAGTCTTGACTGTAGATGACGGCAAAGATAAGCTTTGACGATAGTAAGAATTGCGTGGGCTGTGGTTAGCGACACACGAAGCGGGCCATGTCCGCCACGGGGATGCTGGGAGATCCTTTTTGGTTGACCTACCACGGGAGGAATTGATGTACCGCGAAAACTATGTTGATGCCCTCCGGACGGAACTGGTGGAGATGGTGGCCCACCAGTTGACACCGGTGGCTATGCGCTATGGATACAGCGACGTGCCGCTGGAAACCAACATCAAGTGGCGGCCCCTGGTGCTGGTGCTGGGCAACTACTCCTCGGGAAAGTCAACGCTGATCAACGAGTTTCTCGGGGCAGACGTCCAAGCCACGGGCCAAGCCCCCACAGACGATTCATTCACGGTAATAACCTGTGATGATTCGCCCTCGGCCGGCGACATCGTGCGTGTGACCGAGGAACGGGACGGCAAGTATCTGCTCAACGACCCCGAGTACCCTTTTGAAACGCTGAAAAAGCACGGTCAGCGGTTTGCCGCCCATTTTCGCCTCAAAAAGGTAAACTCGTCGTTCTTGGAGACGTTTGCCATCATCGACACTCCCGGAATGCTCGACAGCATCACAGAGCGGGATCGCGGCTACGACTACCAGGAAGTCATCGGAGACCTTGCACAGATTGCCGACCTCGTGTTGGTTGTCTTTGACCCCCACAAGGCAGGGACGGTACGAGAAGCCTACATAAGCATCAGAGAGACGTTGCCGGCCCGCACGTTTGAAGATCGGGTTCTGTTTGTGTTGAACCGGATCGATGAGTGTACCTCCCTCGTGGACCTATTGCAGGTGTATGGAACGCTTTGTTGGAACCTGTCGCAAATCACAGGGCGAAAGGACATTCCCCCGATTCGGCTCACTTACTCCTCGCGAATAGCAGCCGCTTCATCACGTGCATCCGCACACGACACAAATTTCCTGCCGTATCTGGGAAACCAGTGCGAAGAATTGAAAAGGGCCATGCTCGAGGCCCCACAGCACCGCCTGGATCATCTGGCCACATTCGTGGAGACCCACGGTGAGCGCCTGGCCCACTTTCTGGAAGCGCTCCTCAGCTATCGCAGGGAGGCCCGCAGGTTCCGTGTCAAGCATGCACTCACGGGCCTTTTCGTTAGTGTGCTGCTTGGCGGTGCGGCTGCCTTTGCCATGATGACCACCCAAGTGTTCGGCGGTATGGACCAGTACATGCTCTTGATTGGCGGGGGGCTTGTCGCCTCAGGCGTGCTGTTTTTCTGGCTGACGTTGTTGATGAAACACTCTGCGTCAAAGTTTCACCGTGATTGTCTGCGTGAATTTGACAGACTAACCACCTTGGAGAATCAGACCCGTCGTGACAGCTGGCAGGCAATCCGGTCCCTGGCCTATTCCTATGTAGAAAAGACCGCCGGACGGTTTTCGTTGGGGGAGGTCAAGCGAGAATATGCTGCCGTGCGCAGGGTTCGTGACAAGGGATCTCAGGAAATCCGTCAAGCCCTTAACGAACTGGCCACCCTCAGGGACGATGAGCCTGCAGATGACCAGACAGTTTATGATCTGGTGAGCAGTAGAGGGTTGAAGTAGATAAGTGAAGGCTCTCGCATTACCGATCACTCGTATTCATCTCCAAGGTCCCCACAATTTCTGAAACCGACTTGCCATGCCTGCGGCAGTATTCTCTGAGCCCGGAAACAATCTCTTCAAGTACTGATGGATCGTAGAATATGGATGTGCCTACTGCCACAGCCGAGGCTCCAGCGATCATGTATTCAAGCGCGTCTCTTGCCGTCTGTATGCCGCCCATACCCACAATCGGCTTGCGGATTTTGTGTTCTGCAAATGCCCTGGCAACCTTGGCTACCATGGCAAGGGCCAAGGGTTTGATCGCCGGGCCTGACATGCCCCCGAAATTTCTTCTCAATATCGGCCTTCTCTTTTCAATGTCTATTGCCAGTGCAGTAAAAGTGTTTACCAACGATACTGCATCGGCCCCTGCTTGCACACAGGCCAGGGCTGTGGCAACAATATCCGGGGCATTGGGCGAAAGCTTCATGATCACAGGCCTTTTGCTGATTCGGCCCTTTACGGCTTCAGTCACTTTCGCTGCTGCTTGAGGGTCAAAAGAAAATAACATGCCCTCTTTGTCAACGTTGGGACAGGATATGTTGACTTCCACTGCCTCAAAGTGATTGGAGCTTTCCAGAATCCGAGCCACCTCTTGGTATTCTTCCAAAGAATTTCCGGCAATACTTGCAACGATGTTACACCCATGTTCCCTCAGTTCCGGCAACTCCTTTGAGACCAGTGCCTCCACTCCGATGTTCTGAAGCCCTATAGAATTGATCAGCCCGGCAGGAGTCTCCACAAACCTTGGCTCTGGATTTCCCTCTTTTGGGTTGCGCGTCACGCTCTTTAAGACAACCGCGCCAATAGCTGCGGCGGGAAAATCTCTTAACCTGGGATATTCCGTGCCATATCCAAAGGTCCCGGAGGCCGTCATAATCGGCGTTCGCATCCGCATGCCGGCCAGTGAGCATTGGAGGCTCTGGTCTGGTTCGTTGACTGCCGGAGTCGATTCTATTTGTTCATCATCTGCCATTATCTTAATTCCTCAATCCCAGACTATGTCGCTTGATTCAAATGCCGGCCCTTCAGTGCACGACGGCACCATGTGCGTGCACTCCTTGCCGGTATCAGTCGATGATTTTGTCTTGTCACGAATCCGAACAACACAGGACATGCACGCCCCTACCCCGCACAGCATCATTTTATCAACCAAGACTGTGCAGGGAAGATCCCATTTGCAGGCTATCTTGTGAACCTCTCTGAGCATGGGCCAAGGGCCGCAAGAGTATATGCGAGACCTTCCGGCCAGTTCAGCATATTCGCGGGAGCCGAGCCATTCAGAAGCCAGCTGCGTCACCAATTTTTTCTCTTTTACTTCATCCGTGACGTGGCACTGAACTCCTATTTCTGCAAAATCGGCAAGCGTGTTGCCTTCTTTGTCCTGTAGAATCCGTTCGTCCCGAGCACCAGCCAGCAGTATGACCCTGTGGCCTCGCGCCCGCAAATGACCTGCAATCGGATAAAGAGAAGCAATGCCAATGCCTCCTGAAATGAGAATAGCACTTTCAAAGTCTGACGGAAACTCAATTGCCTTGCCCAGCGGGCCTGTGGCATTGACTGTGTCACCCACTTTCACAGCGTGAAGCGTGCGAGTGCCGTTGCCAACCAAGCCAATGAGCAACTCGAGGTGCTTGGCCTCCTCAAGTTCCGCCCGTTGCCTAAAAGCCTGTGGCAGAAAATCTCTTGAGCGATTCTTCAGCATACTCGGTTCAAGGCCGGAACCGTGGATTCTGTAAATACTCAACGGAATTCCCAGAAACTCCAATTTTTCAGGGCAACGATTTGGGCTGCCTTGGAGAACGCTGTAAGAATCACCTGAACGATATTCTGAAAAATAGCGACGAGATTCACTGTTAATATGAACCTGCAGGAAATGCCCGGGGCGGACTCGTTTCAACACGTCGCTCTCACAGCACAGTTTCAACCTGAACGCCACAATATTTCCGGCAGAATCAGAAATATCCTCTTTTGACTCTACCTTGAGGCTCAGCGGCCGGGCACTTACAGGGGAAAGATCCATAGTATTTCTTCCCATTCATTTGTGACGGCTTCTCAAATCCCGACGTGTCGGGATTGCGCCGCATCCTTCGTCATTAGTAAAAAAGTGCCCGTTAAGGATTGACGAATGCCCTTTCAACAACGAAAAGCAAGAAAACTACCACGCGTTTTCTCAAGGCGAAGGCCGCAAAACACGAAAGTACGAAAACACGAAAAAGAATATGGCTCAGTGTTTTGGGCCCTGCGCCTCAACAGCACCAGTTTGCGGCATTCGCCTTGAAAAGCACAAGTTTCGAGTTTCCAGTTTCAATCAACAATATTCATTATTCACTATTCAATGCCAATACCACACCTGCCGGCATTCATGGTAGCCCTTTTTCCAGCTCCCCGACCGCTCGGCAACTGCTGGCCCTTTTTTTTCGCTCACATGCGCTTCAGGGCTATTGATTCTATGATTTTGGTGTGAATTTGGCTGGAACTAAACGGCAGGTCATATTGTTTTCTGAAAGGCGATATGAAAGAGGTTAGGGATCCTTTGAGCCTTTGAAATCATGGCCTTTTTGAACCACAGGCGTGTCAGGTTTTTTCTTTGACTGCAAACACATACGCCTTGTTCAGGATGATATCCCCCTCTTCACGGCAAAAATAGAGAAATTGGGGTGAAAAATTGATGTAGTCACTGAGCCTGGATCTTTCAGGCGGCCTGTCCACAAAAAAACTCCCAATGAGCATGTCGCCATTGACTAACTCCACCTGAACTGAAATCTCCGGTGCAAGCGTTATTTCTTCTATAAGATCCCGCTCCTCCAGTTCCAGGAACATTATCTCAGACTTATTTATGAGGAGCACCTCGTTTGTCCTGAGATCCTCGACGACTATGAAACTGGCCTTGGAATTGAGAACGTCGATGACCATTTCCCTGCCTGAGTGCTCCTCGGCAACATGGCGTAAGAAAAAGTCAACATCTCTCTTCCAACCTCTGGTTCTGCAAAGCCTTGCCTTACGCCTGCGCTTTTGTATCTTCACCTGACTACCCCTCCCCTGCTTGTTTTTCTTGAGAGATCATACCGGCAAAAAGTTTTTTGTCCTCTGCTTTCTCATAGGCTGCCTCGGCAGTAATTGTTTCTCCTTTTACCAGCTTCATCAGTGCCTGATCCATGGTCTGCATGCCCTCTGCTGTCTTGGTCTGAATAAGAGAAGGAATCTGCGAGACCTTGGCTTCTCTGATCAAATTGGCCAGCGCTGTAGAGCCCAGCAGAACTTCGTTGGCTGCACAGCGTCCCTTGCCATCACTGGTTCGCAGCAACTGCTGAGCCACAACTGCCATGAGAGAATCGCCTAGCATGGAGCGTATTTGGCCCTGTTGATCAGATGGGAAGGCATCTACGATTCGATCAACGGTTTTTGCTGCATTGTTAGTATGAAGTGTCCCAAACACCAGAATTCCAAGGGAAGCACAGGTCAATGCAAGAGAAATTGTTTCCAGATCACGCATCTCCCCCACCAAGATAATGTCTGGATCCTCTCGAGTCGCTACACGCAATGCATTCGCAAAGCTGTGGGTATGGGCGCCAACCTCTCGCTGAGTGATCAGGCATTTGATGTTGGGGTGCACGAATTCAATCGGGTCCTCAATCGTAAGGATGTGGGCCTCACGGGTCTTGTTTATGTGGTCAATAATGGCAGCCAGAGTCGTTGATTTACCGCTTCCCGTGGGTCCTGTCACTACCACAAGACCCCTCTTAAGCCTGGCAATCTTTAGCATTGCTTCAGGCAGGTTCAGTTCCTCTATGGTAAGGATCTTTGTTGGAATGATTCTAAACACTGCGCCGATGCCACGATGCGTAAAGAGAACATTGCAGCGGAACCGGGCAACTCCCTTGAGCTCATAGGCAAGATCAAGATCCCGGGACTTTTCAAGCTTAGCTATCTGTTCCTTGCTGAGGATCTCATATATGAGTTTTCTGTTGGACTCATTGGTAAGGACTGGCCTTTCGGTTCTAGCCATCTGCCCTTTCAACCGCAGAACCGGGGGCAACCCAACGAAAAGGTGCAGGTCACTGGCTCCCCGCTCCTTCATTTCTTTGAACAATTCATCAATAGCCGCCATGCGCTCCTCTTGTTTCGATCAGGGCTTTTCTGCAGCTGCAGGCTGTGCTGCAGTCCTGAACCTGGCCAAGTGCTTTTCATTGCCTATGTTTTCTTCAGCCTGCTCCAGCAAGATCTTTTCGTCTTCAAGCAGTTCAGCGATGGCGTCGTCCATCTGGCGCATGCCGTGGGCCTTTCCGGTCTGCATCATACTGGGAATCTGAAAGGTCTTGTTGTCACGAATCAGGTTGCTCATGGGCATGGTTACGATCAAGATCTCTATTGCAAGAGCCTGCCCGTCCTTTTTGACGTTCGGGATCAAACGCTGCGCAACAACCGCCTTGAGAGAATCCGCCAGCATAGCTCGAATCTGATTCTGTTCATTTGCAGGATATGAATCGATGATTCTATCAACGGTCTGATGCGCGCTTGCAGTGGACATGGTCCCAAGCACGAGATGACCGGTCTCTGCGGCAGTCATTGCAAGAGAAATGGTTTCCGGATCCCTGAGCTCTCCTATCATGATGACATCAGGATCTTCGCGCAGGGCCGCTTTCAGTGCGTTTGCATAACTCTGCGTGTCTCTTCCAAGCTGTCTTTGGTTCACGACGCCCTTCTTGATGGGATGGACAAATTCGATGGGATCTTCGACAGTTAGTATGTGATCGGCACGGTTTTCATTGATGTAGTCCACCATGGCGGCAAGGGTGGTGGATTTTCCATGACCTGTTGCTCCTGTGATCAGGATTAGACCCTGGTGATGGTCAAGGATTTTTTCAACCCCCACAGGCAGCCCCAGGCTGTCAAGGGGTGGAATCTTGAAGGGCACAACCCGAAAACTTGCGTCTATGCCTTTTCTCTGATAGAGCACATTTCCTCGAAACCGGGCAACACCCTTGATCTCGTAACAGAAATCAAGTTCTTGGTCCTTTTGAAACTTCTCGCGCTGCTCAGGTGTTAGAATCTCAAAAATGAGCGCCTTGTTCATCTCCAATGTCAAGTCCTTGAACTTGAACTTTTTCAGACTGCCACAGTGGCGGCACATGGGAGGATTTCCTGTGGCAAGATGAAAATCAGATGCCTTCATGTCAAAAACATTTTTCAAAAAGGTGTCTATCTTGGCCATTGGTATCTCCGCCAGGTGTCAGTTTGCCTGCCAGTGCCTATTCATCTGCGGGTGCGCACCAGATTTCATGCCGATCTCGTCAAAAACGGTCTAAACAAATGGTGAATGTCATCCAAGGAATCTTCGATGACATGCGGCAAAGCAATAGCATACATATCCAACATGACTACGGCATTTAGCGTTGAGTCCGTTTCGGTGGCCGCTCGCAAACGGTCTGCAATGTTGGTATTCACAACGTGGATACTGTCATAGGCCTCTTTGAGACCCCTTAGTTCCAGATCGGCGTTTAGGCCCTCTTTTTTCTTGAAATATTGCACCAGCAAATACATAGAGGCAGCACGGTATATGGTTTCTTCTGTGCTGGCCAAGGGCAGATGAAAACGTGCCATGGGCTTGAAAAAAGCTGTATGCGGACACCCGCTGGTGGCCATAACCAAACCTATTAGTGAGCTAATCCCCACTTGCACCGTTGTGTCCTGACAAACAAGCCTTTCTTCCGTAGAAACATCCACACGGATTTCGTCATGTGACAACAGGCGATCAAAACGGGTCACAATACTAACAATGTTCGCGGCCAACGGGCAGTGCGGATGGGTATCTATGCTGAGAGGACAATTCGGGCATTGATGAAAATCCAGATTAGTCCATGGGGGCAAAGATTCTGGCATGTTGCCAACCAATTCAAGGCTTTGCGCATCCAATATCAGATCAAAAATCTCTTGTGATCCGTCTTCCAGCGTGAAGCAGTACCGGATATCTACCGTGTCCATCTGACTACCCCCTTTTTTACGCAAACAAGGCAAAACAATATGATCTCCAGTGTTCTGCAAAATTCACGCCGGAAGCTGTTACAACCCCCGCGCTGGAGGCAGGTCATGTTGTTTTCCGAAAGGGAGTGTTTTTCAAAGGTCTCCTTCTCTGCTCCCCAAAAGTGGCGGTGCGAGTTGTGACCTGTTTGGCTGGATCTTGTCCGGACTAGGACACCTTGCCTGATGGGGATTCTCTGAAATAGTGCCTCATGGCACGGCGGGCATACTCTTGGGCTGTCCTTCTGCGCAGCTCATCGTGAACAACTAATACTGCCAAGGCGAGTTTCTCCGAGCCGGCCTTTTCTGAGCAGAAACCCACAAACCAATCGTAGCGAAGTTCATCGCTCACGTTGTTTATCGAACCTGTCTTTCCTCCTATGAAAAGCCCTGACAAAATCGGATCGCGCCGGTACCCTCTAAATGTGCCGCTGCAGGTGCCGCGGGAAATTGTTTCTGACATCAACTCCTGCATATGCCGACTCGACTCCGGGGAGATCACCTGCCTGACAACGCCCATACTGCTAAGATATACCGGGTTGTCCTTGTGGTCAGTCATGCTTCCAACAATCGTGGGTTCCACCAGCTTGCCATCATTGACAATGGCAGCCGCGATCATTGCCCCGTGAAGGGGGGATATCAGGGTATCTCGATTGAACCCGCAAGCTATCTCTGCCCAGTTGTACGGATCGTCACCCACTGAAATCCGACTCATTTCCACGGGGAGTTCGAAGTCGATCGGTTGATTAAACCCAAACCGAAGTGCATATTCTTCGATCAGGTCCTTTTTCAGATGAAAAATACCCAGTTTGCCAAACACCGGATTGATAGATTTGGCAAAGGAGCTTTTCAGTGAGGTGCTGTTTGTGTAACGGTTGATTCGATAATTCAATTGATTCTTGTAAAGGGTATGCCTGCGGCCATTGTAGGTCAATTTCGTGGCAGGGGAAATATCGCAACCGTCGATGGCAGCGGCAGCACTTATGATCTTGAAGACACTGGCCGCCGGGAACTGGCTGCTCAGACAGACGCTGTCTGCGATATCTTCTCTTTTTGAATCCACCATGCTCAGTATCCTGCCTGTTGTAGGGTCCATAGCCACAAATCCGATCAGAGGGGACTTGGACCTGCGGATTTCTTTCAACATATAACTCTGAAGTCCCACGTCCAAAGTGGTTTCAACACAAAAGAATTTGCCAAAACAATTAATGTCAATCTTGGCCTCAGTGCTGTTGCACAGGACCTCAGGATCCAATAACTTCCTGAGATCTTTTTTCATAAACATGCCAACGCTTTCAACTGCCTCTCCCCGATAAGAACCTCTCGCATTGGCAGTTCTATCGAGGTAACCTGTAGATAGATTGATCCTGTAGCACTGGATTCCCACCCCCAGAAACAGCAAGCCCACGAAAAGCCAAAAGCTCTTTCTTAACAAACTCCTGAGAGGGTCTTTTCGCCCCTTACGCCCCTGATGATCTTTCCATCCCGGATAGTTGCGCATAAATATTCAGATGAATCGAGAGTCTTGAAAGATGTCCAGTTTTATTCTGTATGCAAGATTCGGTGCCTTGACTCTATTGCCAATCTGAACCAACGGATTGACCCAGCCGCCTCGCTTCCTACACGCATATAGAATACCACTGGTTGTGTGTCAAGTAAGAAAACGCCACAATATATGCCAATCTTGCGAATCTGAACCCAGGGCCCACCAAGCGTCAAAACTTTGACAAGCTACAAGCCCCGAATCAGGTTTTTCCGGGCTTCCATCCTCTGCAGTATCGGAATGGAATTTTCAATTACGTGCAATTTTCACCAATTGCCTGAAGGGGTGTCTGCTTGCCGTGTTTCGGCATGGTTCCTGCTAGCGGTTAGAAACAGGTGGGTGTTTACGTGTTGACATTATCGCCACACAGTTACGACGCAACCCAGTGTTATATTGCCGGAACCAACTCGTTTCTTGTCCTGTTGTACGACTACATTTGAACCGCAGGAGATCAGGTCATGAAGGAAAACACTGAAAATGCAGGGCCTGGGAAGGCTGCCAACACGCGGGGCGGGCTTTCTGAGGGGTCTCCACGGGTGTACCCGTTCCCTTCCCCGCCAGATAAGGACACGCAGACCGCAAAGGCAACTGCCAGGAAACTGAAGATTCCCTTTGTGGACCCCTTATCAGCCAATATTGAGGATGCCGCCCTTGCTCTGCTTGATCCCGAGGTGGCCATTAGGCGGCAGGTTTTGCCCATTCGACTGGTAAAGGACACCCTTGTGGTTGCAATGGCCTCTCCAGAGCAGCCAATAGCAATCAGAAGCCTGGAGCTGCTCACCGGGCTAAAGATACGTCCGGCGGCCGCGCCGAGAAGTTCGGTCTCAGCAATTCTTAAAAGGGTCTATGGTCGGCTTCCAGGGGATGCCGCAGAAACAGTTCAGGCCGCTCGTGCGGCCACTGAGACCAAGAAAGAGGCAGGGGCTCTTACTGTGTCCATTATCTCCAACAAGGGGGGGGTGGGAAAGACACATCTTTCCATCAACCTTGCCTATGCCTTGGCCAAGACCTCAGCCAGGGTCCTTCTTATCGATGCGGATCTTGGCAACGCTGACATTTCAAACAAGCTTGCTATCTTCCCCGAACATCACCTGCTGAGCTTCCTGCAAAAGAACCAGACAATGCAGGACATTATAGTTCAGACTGATTTTGGATTCGATCTCATATGCGGCACATACGGCGAATTCAAGCTGGCCAACTTGAACTACGCCCAGAAGATGAAATTCATCAGGCACTTCAAGAATGTCAACCGAGGTTATGATTTTGTCATCTTTGACCTTGGCGCAGGCATCGCCCGCACGGTCCTCGACTTTGCCCTTGGGGCCGACTACGCTGTAATTGTGACCACACCGCAGGACCTGATCAGTGGTTACGCGTGTGCCAAGGCCAGCTTTTTCCGCTTCAAGGAACTCGAAGAAAGGCTTGAAACAAAGATTGCCGATTACAAGCCGCAGTGGGCATTTTCCCCCCTGGTCGTGATGAACCAAGTGACCAGCCTTGAACAGGGGTTCAAGCTCTTTGAGACAATGAACAAGACCGCAGATCAGAACATCAATACGAATGAGGACCGGTTTCGAATACAGCTCGAATATCTCGGGGCCATACCGACCGACAGGGAGAGCATAGATAGTATTGAGCAAAAGAAAAAGCCTTTGCTCCTCGGGCTTCCCTATATCAAGGCGTCTCAGTGCATACAGCATATCTCAGAGAGGTTCTGCAATGACGGACAACCATTTAACCCGGGGGCAAAATTCAAACACAGATTCAGACGCTTCATGGCCATACTGTCACAAAAAATTTGAAACCATATGCGAGGAGGCCTTAGATGAAAAGTTCAAAAAAAGGGATCCAGACATTTCTGGGAGCGGAAACCACTGTGGAAGGTAAACTGGTATTTGAGGGCACCGTTCGACTGGATGGGCACCTCAACGGCACCATTGAAAGCAAGGATGGAATAGTGATAGTGGGGGAAAAAGCTGTCATTCATGCTGATATTTTGGTCAACAGCGCCAATGTGAGCGGCGAGGTAAGCGGCAATATCAAGGCCACAAACCGCATAGAGTTGCATCCACCAGCCCGCGTGTTCGGCGACCTGAGCGCCCCGGAGGTACTTATTGATGTGGGGGTGCTTTTTGATGGCAAGTGCACCACGCCGCTCAAACGTGATGCAACCGGAAAGACCGTGGAACTGCGTCCAGTGGCAAAATAGCCTTCATCTGGTTACACGGAACAAGCCCGCATTCAAATCTTCCTCCAACCAA
>SDBT01002340.1_pt1 | contig 33567 bp, 42 predicted proteins | sample 2277101 | NCBI WGS metagenome assembly SDBT01 (sample SAMN10404973, study PRJNA504765) | marine sediment metagenome | isolation source: marine sediment core GS10_PC15, 103 cmbsf | place: Arctic Ocean: Southern Knipovich Ridge | collected 2010
TGAAGACTCACCTTTACGTGAACTACTACAGTTCTATCACAGTCGGGAACCCACACGTCCAACACAGACAGAAGAAGTATTACGAATGCTGCAGTTAATAATTTATAAAATTGGTTCTTATTTATGTCTTTACCACCAAATGGTTTCCATTGACTAACTATGGCAGCCGCAATAATCATTACAGTAATAGTATTAGTACGTAATACTAAATCTTCACAAGTCTTCTCTATATGAGGTGCATTATTGTAAGCAATCAAAGCTAGTATTATAGGAACTGTTAAAAGTGCTAATATAAGAAAATTCTTGCGAGGTATCTGTAATAGGAATATCAGTATGATCCAAATTACTGCAAAGATGACATAGATTCTTCTAATCCTCTTTACATCATCTTCAGAATAATTCACACACTCATGATCATCTCCGTGATTAGTATCATTCTTAATATTAGTGTTCTCAGATATTAGACCTGCTATAAAGGCCATTTTGAGTGATATTTTAAACTCTTTCAAGTTTAGAAGTATCAAAGAGAAGAAGGACAGTATTTCCTACTGTCCTTCTCAGAATGTTCATATTTATCCAAAATTGATTAATATTATAAATGAGTCTCATATTCCTTAAACATGAGTGAACAACAAATGACGAAGTTGGAAAACATCGATAAAGTCTTCGAACTTTACATTAAATATCTCGAAGATTCACATGAGAGATTTCATGTATTTTTCGAAGGCGCTTATACTACAGAATGGCATGTTGTATTCAGCTTTGGAACTACAGTTACTTTAGAACTCTCTGATGAACCTCTTAAGAGTTTTCCATCACATAGATTAATTAAAGATAGGATCTGGAATATTCAAAAAGAAGAAATTGGTTTACCTGGTAAAGCGTTACGCATTGCTTTTAAGCATCTCATCGATGATGGATATTCATTTGCTAAAGATCCTTCGGAAAATGAAATAAGTCTTCTAACATATGATGGAACACCAACTGAGTATGGATCTAGATTGTATGCGACTCAACGACCTCATCGAAGCACATTGGTTTATAATCTTACCTTGGGAAATGACGAAACGAAAGCAAAACATTTAGGTGAAGATCTTCGAAGAAATGATTATGTTCAACCAAAAGTGTACGCAATTATCTCTCCTGATTTAGTTGTCATTAAACTTTAAAACTCATTACGTATCATCTCTCTCGTAACTGTGGACAATTTCAAAACTTCTATTATTTTAATAGAGTGTAAATTCATATTCATTCTCTATCACTCAAATTACTATATATATTGGAATGAAAGAGACTTGATTAAAATCATCGTTACCCCATGAAATAACAGTTCCATTCCTTCTGAGAGCGGTAAAATGCTGGTATCTACCAGATATCTGTATAAAATCGTCGTACGATGGAGCATCTGATAATCCTAGATCATCATCATAACCAAAAACCTCTATTCTTCCAGTACGTCTTAATGCTGCAATCGATTTGTTTGAAACAGCTATTTGAATGAAATCATTACCTTTTGGAGGGACGAATACATCTGGTCTTGTAGCTTCTATCCATCTATATCCCCAAACCTTTATAGTTCCATCTTCTCTTATGGAAGCGGCAAAACCTTTAATGGATCCAGATATCTGACTGAATTTACCATTGGGTAGGTCAAACATCCCCCATCGAACCAAATATCCATTTTTCTTGATAGCGAACGCAGTTTTATCTCCAATCGATATGTATTTATAATTCGATCTCCATGGTTTTTCGTTCAGTAATCTGAAATGATCTTCACCATATAACATTACACCTGATGTTGCTGTATGATCCTTACCCCATACCACTATAGTGCCATCTCTCTTGAGAGCCCCCACTGTATTAGATCCAGCAGAAATCTGTACAAAATCTGAACCTCTGGGGGTATCTGTCACCTGTCTACTACGATTATCTCCCCAGGTTATCAAAGTGCCGTCGTCTCGTAATGCAACTGAGAATCTTAGACCAGCGGAGATCATCACAAAATCATTACCATCAGGAGTATCAATAATCTGTCTACAATCATTTCCACCCCAACTCAAAAGTTCTCTATCAATAGTGATTCCGACAGAATGATTGCCCCCTCCTGCTACTTGTATGAAAAGAGATGTATTAAATAATTCATCTTCCTCATTATTCTCTAACATCTCTGTTATCTTAAGCCTTTCACTCTCTGCTACACCCCAAATTGTAACACCTGGAGATTGACCATGAAGTTCTGAGGAACCAAATGAACCATTTCTGTTGCCTATCAGTTCGTTCTTCTTTATTATAATCAACTTAAACACTTTCCTTCCAAGTCTCAGACCATCGTATACAATTTCTTCTACCCATGAATTTGAAAAAGGAAGTTTGTAGTATTTCAAATTCCCTGGCTCTCCCCCATGCCCTGATCTGTTTATTTGAGTGTTCTCCTGCTTTTTAACCCAATTTCTCATAACAGTATCTGGATCTCTCCAGTATTTAAGAAGATTGTTTATTACATGACACTCGGATTCTTTAACGTCATCTCCTAGATAAAAACTGACTATTTTATCCTCTTGGAAAGTGTTCAAATTCTGTGAAGAGAAAATATCTAAGTCATTGCTACAATCACTGAATACGGATAATTTATCTTCGAAACTCATTCTATTTGATCTTTACATTAAATTAATAAATGAGTAGGGTTTGTAACCTATATTTGTCAACACAGTAGAACATATCAAGTTTGGAAGTATTGTAATTAAATGACATCATAATATCTCTTCTTGACGTTTTAAAGGTGATACCATATGTTTAGATCAGAGTCAGAAAATTTACAGTATTCCATGATACTATATATGGGATCATCATCATGATTCTCTATCTGATATATAGCATTTGCTATTATAGCGAATTCTCTCGTTGAGTATTTGATTGTTTTCATAACGCGCTCCTCATCACGAAGAATGTAATTCTTATGCTTATCAAACCGATTGTACACGTATTGATAAGCATAAGAACCACCATATTCTCTTATCACATATTCTTTTGCATCTTCCAATCCTGTAACAGCTGGAGGGAATATGTAACATGTTGCTCTATTTCTATCAAGAAACTTGGTAATGTAATCATGGTTACTCAAACACTCTTTAAGTAATTTTCCATATGTAATTCCATCAATCCACACTTTGTTAAGATTTATCATATCAGCTTGAAATAAATCTTTTGCTAATTCCTTCCAAGTTTCATCATGTGTATAATCAACTCCATATTCGTTCAAAACTCTCCTTTTCCACATAAGTTGATTTTGATTGACGAGGTTGAATTGAGTACTTATTCTAGATGAATCATTTACTTCACCTATGGTAAGATAAGTAAACACACTTGAAATGATATCAGTAGATTCCATTGTATCTATTCATCACGAGAGATTTTTTGAAAATATCAATTTTGACATCGAAAAAGAGTATTGAAAGAAGAACTTTTTTTAAGAATACTACTTATCCTTAGTCTCTTAGATATGAGTGATGTTTTAACTCTTTTAAATCTACATTGGTATATAAGCCACGAATAAATCTGAGAAGTCAGAAAAGTCTGGAAGGTCAACAACGTTAGGTTGTACTATAATGACATTTTCGACCATCATTCCTTGTGATATTTGATTCAAGATATTCTGTGTAAGTTCATTCTCCGAGTAAACCCCGATTAAATTAGCAGTATTGAGTTGTTTGATAGGAAAGAAAGTTAGCTTAGTGATAACTCCTTGGATAGCAGGGAACATTTGTCCACCAGCGTCTGAATCCACGCCAGTTCGTAAATAATATCGAGCTGGAAGAGTTCCACTATAGATAAATACTCTATCTGTGAAGATTAGATGTTCATCATCTCCTTTGAGGTAAAGAGTAGAATCTATATTTGTACTGTAAGGTATAACTATCCCGGATGTCACTGTTACATCTCCTGTTAACAGAGTACATGTTGATTGAAATATAACACCAGTACACAGCTCATTATCATCACATAATCCTGTACATGTCACATCATCTATCGGAAATGATAGTGCTTCTACTACTGGTGTATCGAGAACATCAATAGTGATATCAGTGGGAGTTGGATTACCTACAGCAAAATAATCATTAGAATAGCTCTCTCTAGTACACATAGCTCCAAAGAATGGAGTCGTACATGTACAGCGAAGATGAGACCATTGAGTGTTGGAAGCCATCTTACATGATGCTGCATCTGTAAATGCATCTCCATCTTCTCGAAGAGTATAAATACCATTACTTGAAGCACCTACGGGATCATCGATAGTAAGAGGTGTAGGTACATCAGCTATCACTGAAGCAGGACGTTTATGAATATTAGCGGTAGCCATACTAGCCCATAGTATAATAATCAATATTACTATTATAAATGTGATTACTCCCATGAGAGCAGGATTTGATAGAGGTATACTTATAACATTTTGAATCATTGATGAACTACTGCGTAGTTAGTTGTTGAGTTGCTTTAGGACTAACTATGATAGATACGAATATCAAACAAATAAGTATTATCCAGGCTATAAGAGTAATAGTATCAGGTCTCTCGGATCTCTTAGCCATTTAATCTTGAAGATTAAATGATCTCTTGTTTTATAAAATGATTGGATTCTATCCCTCTCGAGTAAATTGGGTGTCTAATTTCTGCAAATGCAATACAAAGGACGAGAATTGTATTGAAACGGGTGAAACAGATATAAATAAGGTAGTGTCACCAGAGAAGAACAAACAAGATGAATTAGTTATTAAGATCGAAGGAGATGAGGAAGATGATAAGACAACAATGAATGAAAAGGATAAATGTAGTAAGATAGAGAATGTTCAAACGGGTGAAAAGAATGAACAAAGTAATATAAACACGGTAATAACAAGAGATAAAGTTGAACACGGGAAAATTGATAAAATTAAAGCAAGCAAAGCAAGCAAAGCAAGCAAAGCAAGCAAAGCAAGCAAAGCAAGCAAAGCAAGCAAAGCAAGCAAAGTGAGCAAAGCAAGCAAAGTGAGCAAAGCAAGTTCTAAGCAAGAGTATGATAGTGACAACGAAAGCGTTACTCGGATATATAGAATAAAGAGATCGAAGAAGATGAAACCAGTCGAACTGGTTATTTATGATCTTACATTTGATAATATCACAAAACACATTGGTAATAAAGATCATAAATGACTCTCTAAAATGGCTATCGCACTATCTCTATTGAATGGTGTTGGAACAGGTTTATTATGAAGTACAAACCATGTCCTGATAAGAGCGTCAGATAGAAGAGAGTAATCATAATAGCATTTATGCGATTGATGACCTACTGATTTAGTACATACTGCATAGGGTGAATAACACTTTCCACTTCCCCACGCTTTAGTTCTTAAACATTCATCAGATTGTTTAATAGCTACTTTCAGAAGACATCTACAGTATTTTCTATTACCTTCTGTTAATGATTGCATTTAAAACAGAGTAGGTGTTATATGTTTTGGTAATAATTAATATTCCTATGCAAAATGGGTTCTACTATCAGTCAGTACAAGCATGGAAAAGATGTAAATAAATCATATTCTAAATGTGCTGTTAAGTATGAGAAACCTAACATGTTCATTAAGATCATTAATTCATCTTTTGATACTATTAGATTCGATTATGAGTGTTATGAAGTAGCCAATTCCTATAGTAGGAATTTATTCATAGATCAGATACTTACATCTATCGGACCAGATCTATATGAACTATATATCAGATCTATGCAAAACGAATTGTATTCCTTCACTGGAGGTACTGAGAGTAGAATTCTAGGAAGATCATACTCATCAAGACACATAGCAACTCATTCTTTCACGATAGGAAGATCTATCAATACATTGCTCAATGACATACCTAATTTCGAATACACTCTAGGATTGGTTGGAAATAAAGTACTTGTTGATTTACATCCGATGACATTTGAGAAATATATCACTAAAGTCTTGAAAGGTGAAAATCCATCTAGAGAAATAAAGAGAGTTTATGATCTTGTTCTCAAAGCTCTTCATTATCTTGTTTTTAACCTCGATATAAGTCACTATTCCTTAACTCTTGATAAAATTAGCATAGTCGAATCTGCAGATGATGTAATACCTATTATTAAGGATTTCTCTACAGCTCGTAAAGGATCATTCTTAGCTTATGATGCTTATTCTCTTCTCCGTTCATTAGTTGAAACTACTGAATGGTTTAATTGGTATGGAGATGAACTGAAATTGTTTTACACTGATATTAGTATAGAAGGTAACATACCAGATTATTTTGTCGGTGATAGAAGATATTCTACAGAAGGAAGATTTAGAGAAGATGAGAAGATTGATGAGAACGAACAGAAGGACTATACTAAATATCTTGAGGGAAACAGCAGTATGTTAACTATTCTTCATCTACCTCAGATAAAATTATTCTCTCCTTCTTCATACTCAAAGTTTGAAAGATCATTCAACTATGGAAGATCTATCAAGATTACTATGGAGTACATAACACTGCTAAATAGATTAAACATCGACGTTAATTCAAGATTATTGATTATCGAAAATTTAATCATGAAAAGTACTTTAGCTCTCAAAACTACTAAGAATAGAGATGGATATGATGTGCTTGGAAAGACTGAATTGCTACAGATATCCAGAAAAGGAGTTATGAGTCTGAAAGACTCTATCACATTTCATGAACCAAACAGATATAGATCTTTGGTAAAGATGAAGAATCCAACTAATTCAGATATCGATGCCTGGATTACTGACCCATGGATTAGAATAAATCTATTCATTGCATATATAGAGTCTGAAAAAGGTGGAATAACCTATATAAGTCCTTACATTGAAGAATATACATCGTATGTTTCTAATGAATTGATACTTACATACTATGAGAATCTCAAAGATGCAGTAATAACAGGGAAGTTAGGTGAGCTAATCAGGGCATCTGTAGGTGGTTTAATCATGAATAGAGTAGATGCCAACTTCGCAGTAGAAAGTCTTCTACCTAATTCGTATATTGACAAGGTACCTGCGTATGGTAATTGTTATTTTTGTTCCTTAGCTAGACATATCAATAAGAATCAATCCAGTGTAAGAGAAGATATAGCAATATATCTAGAACGGTTACGAGATAGAGATGCAGATGAGTACAAGAGAGTAGTTAATTCATTTCTTGTTGAATGTCCATCTGAAGAAGGTAACTATAGGGATCAACAAGAAGATGAATCATTCCTAAAGATGTTTCCAGATTATGTAAGAAAAACATGTAAATATGGTAATGTGGATTGTCGAGATTGTATCCTTGGTGGTGATGTGTATGATAAGATAATTTCTTTCATATATGATTTACCTATTGTTAGTATTAGTGTTGGATTCTTAGTAAGATTTGAGAGTGAAGCAGTTATAGAACACGAGCTAGTAAAAATCATTGCTCAAGAAGCTGGAATATCGGAAAATGGAAATATGATATCTGTAGAGGATAACAGATTGACTATTCTATTCGGGATAAAAGCACCTTATGATATTGATAATTACAAAGGTCAAATAATATCATACCTTTTCAACATTAAAGGTGGCCATATTGATTTTATCGAACTTTAAAACATAATGATTGAATTATAAACTTATGGATTTAGCACTTAAATATGTTCTCCTTTCTGAGAAACCTAAACATGACAATGATATACAAATACTCTATAACTTTAGCAGATTAATGGGAAAGATTAAACTTGGTCATGATGCAAGTCTTTCGATAATGGAATTTCTAACATTCGATGAATTAAGATTACTCTATTTGAGTCATCTCAATCTAAGATATCTTCGAACTGCTTTTGAGTCAAGAACCGACTCTGTACCTTGGATTCTTAATATCGTTGTTAAGACACCTCTAGGAAGAAAAGGTGATTATATTTACAAACCTAGGGATATCATGTTAACAGTTCTCAATGTAGGAAACTTTAGTCTATATTTAAGTGATCTACCCATCATCGGTATTACTTCAGAGTACTTGTACTCGATAAAAGTTATCAAAGAGAAAATAGGTAATGAGATCATATTGCGAGGTAAGAAAGAATGCTTGAAAATTATCATCATGACGGGAGTAGGAGGTAAAATAGCTCTATCATCATATTATCCTAGAGATCTTAATATACCTCTAAGTATGGCTAGAATTAAGAACAAGAATAAATGTTCAATTAGAGGAAAAAAGGTTACTATCAAGAATATCTTTTTCGGCGACACTTCAATAATAGATAAGACATACTTCTCAAAATATAAACTGAAGGCTATGAAACCTAAATGTTAATATTTTAAATTATGTACTCATGTTCTATTGTGAACTTTAAAATATTTATGATTAAAATGCATCATCATGAACTATGTACTCATGCGGATACATTTATTGAGTATCTGTTAATACCTATAGTAGCGATAATAGTATTCTTTATAGTTGTTAATCCATGGATTGTAACCTTCATGAACCAATTCATGTGCGAGGGCTTCTGGGTTAGCTTCTTTGGAGCAGTATTACTATTTGTTGCTGTATACATAGCTGTATTGTTCAAGAAGAGCAGAAAAGACTGTATCAATAGAGGTACATTACGTCATTAAAACCTTCTCTACTAATAATCGTTTCTTTCTAATAGTAATAATAGAGAATCCATCGTGTGAAAATGATTTATTCTCACACGATATCTTTGATTACAAAATTAAGTATGGAATACAAATGTGATACCATTGGCATAAGAAAATCAGGAACTAGATACAATGGTTCTATTCGCTGCATTGGTATAACAAAGAAGAAAATACAATGTGCTCGTAATGGTGCTAACGGTACCAAATATTGCTCCAATCACAAGACTCAAAATCCAGAGAACCGAAAATCATGTAATGCTGATACCAAATCAGATGATTCATGTTCATATGAAGCAAACATAGACGGATTATGTACACGTCATTTGAATTTACTTAAGAAGGAAGAAATAACTAAGAAGGTATGTACGACATGCAAAGAAAGCAAACTATTGAAAGATTTCAATAAGGATAGAACTGGTAAAGCGGGGAAAGCATCGAAGTGTAGACAATGTTCTAATTCTGCAATAAGAATATTAAACTACCCCCGCAAAGTACATGGAACTAAAGTGTGCGGAAGATGTAAGAACAAGAGGGATGTGTCATGTTTACTTCTAGGAAAAAGGCAACTGATGGTTTAAACAGTTATTGTAAAGAGTGTAACAATGAAAGCAAGTTTCCAAGACAAGAGATAGGAGAGAAAAACTGCGATAGATGTAATCTAACCAAAGATGTTTCACTATTCGTAACACGTGTTAAAAATAAATCTTGCTTAGCTGGAACATGTAGTGATTGCTATACTATTTACATAGCAAAACGATTATCGAAATTAGATATTTTTATTTCCTATCTATGTTCTCAAGCTAAATTACGTGCTAAGAAACGCAATCTTGAATACGATATTGACAAAGATGATATCATAACCTTATGGAAAGAGCAGAAACAAACATGTATAGGTACGGGTTATGTAATGACACATATTAAGAATCCACCTGATCCTACTAATATTCATAGAATAGCATTATCTCAGTATTACAATATGTCAATCGATAGAATCAATAACAACTTAGGCTATATTAAAGGAAATATACAACTATGTACTGTTGGACATAACTTTATTAAATATGTTTTTACAGAAGACTTTGTCTATAGTATGGCTAGAAACATAGATGAATATGATGGAACACTAAACAAAGTGAAGACAATATCTATCATTGAAAGATTTATAAGAACTAAGCTTAAAGATACATCATACAGTCTTCATAACAGATCTAAACTTATTAAACTTGATATCACTCAAAAAGACCTCTATACAATATTCGAGAAGCAGGGTGGCTTATGTGCATTATCAGGCAGACCAATGACATTTTATACCTCTAGTAGACTTAGATCATTGAAAGGGCGTAAAAATCTTATAGAAGACAATTACTTCAATCTTAAGGATTATACTATTGATAATGTTCAATTAGTTTGTCTTTGCGTTAATATGATGAAGAAAGATATGCCTCAAGACATGTTTCTTGATTTCTGTAAGGCTATTGCTAAGACTCATCCTATTTAATGTTCTAGACTTTTATTATATCACAAAGAGAGGTAATTCATCTAATGTTTTCGGATTTGTTTCTTTGGAGTAGTATTACTATTCGTCGCTGTATACATAGCTGTATTGTTCAAGAAGAGTAAGAGAGATTACATTGACAGAGGAACATTGCATCATTAAAACTTTTAATATTACTATTTATTCGTCATTAGTCTCGAGTTTAAAGCTATCAAGTGCATCCTCAATACTTATGTCATTGCCACAGAAGTGTGATTTACTTGGATAGATTAACTCTTTCAATGAAACTAGATCAGTGGCACCATTCTCTGAAACCAGATACTTTTTGCTGATGGCAATTTTGATCTCTGAGGTAGCAAGATTTCTAAGTGTCTTATTAGTATCATCATAAATTGCTTCAGTGTAGACTTCTCCACTTACAGTTGTTCGAAGAATAAAGTTGAACGTCTGTTCTTTTGTATACTCGGGATGATTAGGCACCGGAATAGCATAGTATTTTGTTCGATCGATCTTACTAATCTTTCCTTTGATTGAATCTCTCAATGAGTTATTTGGTCTATTAGGACCATTAGATTTCTCCTCGCCCATATAGCCATGCTGTTTCATATAACTTTTCGCCTTAACTTTGTTCTTACATGTCTTACAATATGGTAATCCTTCGACTGTGTTATTAGGACATTGTTGTCCTACTTTTTGACCTCGTTCGAACGTCCATCTACATCGTTTGATATTGTTGCCATCCTCTTTTCTGATTTCATCAAGAAAGTTCGTAATTGTTGAAAGGTCAAGTTGTTCTGTACCAACTTCCTTGATATGTTCAACTAACTTAGATAAAGTATCCGTTGATACACTATAATTCATTATTGTTTTAGTGAGCAAGTAAGCATTTTGAAAAAAAATCAAAATTATAGAGATATCTCAGGTAGATTACTAAAGAATGGGAATACTGTAACTCCTGGAATAGGTTGAGTCGGCTGAGTTATCACATAGTCATAGAAGGAATAATCTAATATCTGTGTATTATAGCGTTCAAAAAGATTTAGAGATGAACTGATCTCTAGCTTATCTAGAAGTATTATACGATCAATACTTAAACTGTTTGACATAGACATAAGTGGTGGATCTGACGTGACTATTTCTATTGCTTGAACAGTCTGATCAGTAGACTTATCCCAAAATACTATCTGTTGGGGAACAAAACTTAGCACGGTTGGATCAATAAATGAAGGATATCTTTTCGAATTAAGTAGATCCCATGTAAATGCATTAATCGGACAAGGACCCATGACTAGTTCTGTTCCGATTACTACTACTCCTTGTCCACTAACAGAATTACCTTTCACTATACATAGACCATCTTTATTAGTGATCTTAGCAAATTGTGTATTAAGACGTTCGATTGCAAATAGTTGCGTAGGATCAGCAGGATTACATGGTATCAGAGATAATGGAGATGTTTGAGTTATACATACATTATTTATATCAGGATCGAATCCTATTGATATCAATGCTAGTGTTTGAGGGCAATCTTGATTGAGGACGCATTGCTTATATAACACTTGTGTATCATCTTCAGCATAAGTATTACCATCATCATCAGTGCATTCGGAAAATGTACACCTTCTAGTGAATTTCTGTGCACCTATCTCATCCGAAAAGGGACAAGTTGGTATTTTTGGTTTTGTTGGAAATGGTTCCCCTATCATACCATTTAGTACAGAAGTATTAAGAGTGGGTTGTTCTGGGTAAACAAAGGTATATTTGAGACAGTCATCACTAGAGGTTTCGATTTCTTCCCATTCAGTTGATAACGATGATGTGAAGATAGCATTGAAATCGGGTAACGGTGTATCATCAGTAACTATCTCTGGTGGTGGATTGAGAGAAGACCAAATGAATGCTGCTATAATTAGTAATATAAATATCACAATAACAACGATAGCTATGATGTTTGGACCAATATCTGCCATCATTTACATAAGATAATTAAATCTAATTGTAAATGAGTCTTCTAATCTGATGAGTCCCCTAATTGCATATTTGCTTGGGCTATTCACAGTGATAGTTATTTTACTTATAGGGATTATCTTAAGTAGACATTCAGATACTGTTAAGTCTACCTTTGATTCTTTATTATGTTCTAGTTAGTAAAAAATTTGATATTCTGTAAAATCTCAATATCATGCAATAAAGATGTCTATTCCTATGTTCGAAATTTTCAATAAGCTCAAGCGTAAGGTTGATAATGAACTCATTCCAAAGGATAATAAAAGTGAAGAATAATGTATCTTTATGCAATGGGAGCATACAAAGAGTATTCGAAAATAGATTACTTATCTGTTATCTTTATGAGAATCATTCTGATCTTATCAAAATAATGACTATAAATGATGATACTGGTGAGTTGACCAATATAAGAAGTATCAATTCAAATATTGTCTTATAGACTATAAACATTTCATGAAAAAAGAATTATGCTGTCATGGCGATAAATGTAATCTTTACAGTGTTACACCAGTTCTTTTTAAGATTGATATCAACAAAATAAACACACAAAATCATAATTCTAAAGAGTGGTCATTTTGTAATAATGATTTGGTAATTCAGTATGTGAAAATTATGAAACCAATGAATTTGATAGTATCATCGTTGGCTTTCATATTATAAATGATAAAGTGTCATGCTTAAAGATGAAGAAATCATGCAATGTATCTGTTCTGTGTTAGAGAATTACTTTTAAAAGGTAGATTAGAAAGAACAAATTTCAAACCTGGACACTGGATGACTCAAAATTGATATATTATGAGCAACCCTCATCAGACAGATAAACATGGGCTCTCAAATAAGCAAAAAAACTGTAGAACAGATATTTGTCTCAAAGAGACGGAACCCCGATATCATATCTGATGAACAAATTAAACAGTTCAAACGTATCCACGATCCTTACAGAGTTCTCTATATCAGTGGTAATATGGAAGTGTATTTGGTAAAGAATAACACAGAAAGGAAAATCTTCACTAATGAAATAACTTCCATTATTACATCAACCGAAATCATCCATAACAAAAGAATCAAAGGCTTTGTTAAGATAGGAAGAATAGTTTCAGATGATGAAAAAGATACCTTTAATAACAAGATTGCTGTTACAGGAGATGTTCTTCCTCAAGAGGAACGTTCATGGTACACACGCTATGAGATCATGTTGATAAGAATTGGATTAATTGAGGATGATCCTTTAGACTATTTTACCGCACTTGCTTCGAAATCTGCAGAATTAAGTTACAAAGGTCGAAATATAAATCCTAGTTTTACAGATGGTGAGACAATAAATAACATGGAATGGAACAAGTATGAAGATATAGTGGAGAAAATGAAAGAAGAATTTAAGAGTGAGATTGAGAATGGAGAGTTCACAATGGTGTCATGTTTGGCTTTGCTTGAGTAATGTTATAAGATCAAAGGATGTATCAAGTTTTAAAAGTTATTTTATCACAGAATAACATAGCATAGTGACGTGTGATTCGTTAACAGCATTATATATTTAATACTTGATTACATCTCAGATCATACAAAATTGATATATTATTGATTTTTCCCAATGAGGCAAAACATGAATTCTGAAACTCATTACATCATATTCTCTGCATACTACAAATATGGAGAAACAGACACTAAAATTATTGTGGGGGAAAAGAAATTCAGAAAATATGCAATTGAGCATTATCGAGAAAATCACTTAAGTATGAGAATTTGTACTCGTTATGACTTTGAACAGTTCCTTCTTCATCACGATGTCACTTATTTCGATGAAGAAGACAGACCTATGTTTGAAAAGATAATTTCAGAATACAAAACTAATCCAGATAAGTATTCGGCAGGGTCTTATACCTGCCATCCAGAAGATAATCCAGAAAAATACAATCCTCCGAAGATTGATACAGATTTTCGATTTTATTACATTAGAGATAGACGTATGTACAGATTCGTTGAAGAACGTGCTCAATTCTATGTTAGATTCGAAACAAAGGAAACATCCGAAATCACAAGATATATGACAGAATGTGGATACGCAGCTATCCGTAATCAAACAGGATGGGGATGGTGTGACGTGATGACTGTTACAGGAAGTGACATTAGAATCAAACATGACTGAAGGTTATTAATCAGACGGTGTTAATATCTTTATTTAAAAGTGATCTAATATAACTTACTACTAGTACTATAAAATGGATAAGGTGATACAAAATAACTACCTACATTAGTGGAGATACAATTACATTGAGAGGCATATTTACATCATCAGATGTTTTAGGTATATGTATATATACATATATTCAATAATCATCTTTACTAAAATGGATCTTAACTCAGATATACTTCAATGTATCTTATCCAATCTCAATACCGCTCACATATCACAATTATGCCATGTAAGCCATGCTTTCAATCTAGTTTGTAGACGAGAATCACTGTGGAGAGATAAGCTCTTGAATGACTATAAGATTAGAGAGAAGAGACAGAAGACTTGGAGAGAAACAGTTAAAGTAGTGTTTCAAAATAGTGAAATGTTCTGGATGTCAATTGATAAAGATATCAATTATTACATGACATATGGGATTAGCTATTCAGGAACATCACAATTAGAGCATGATTTTGGAGATAAAGCAGAAGATCTCATAAATGAGTTTGAGAGAAGTATCGTTGATCATGCTCTGAGAGAAAGAGAGGAATTCTATATTGCAGAGCTCATCTTCAAATCCTTCTATCGTACCGAACGTTACTTAGATTCTATAGATGATGATGTTTATTATGTTAACTTTCTACCCTTATTCAAGAAGATAGCTAAAGAAAGTACGAGCTTGATATCCCAGAGAGGAAAACTGTCTCCATTGGTACATCTGTCTACAAAAGGAAAAATATCTCTGAGATGGGTACTGAGTTTAAATACTATTAAGGAGATTAAGATTACTAATACAGATCTGACAGATGCAGAAGAATGTGCAGAAGAATGGTTCAGATTGAATAAAGATTTGTACTTAAGCATGACATCTTTAGCTTCACTTTACAAGAATTATCGAGACTTATTTGTAGATGATACTACAGATGATCAGAAAGTTGTAATGCTGATGTTAGACAAATGGGAATTACAATGGAATTGATCTATTCTAATAAAACTAAAATGGATATTAGCCTAGATATACTTCAGTATATACTCTCTTATCTCAAAGTTGGACAGATATCACAACTATGTCATATAAGTCATGCTTTCAATCTAGTCTGCACACGAGAATCACTATGGAAAGATAAGGCTTGGAGTGATTACGGAGATAGAACTATGTATTGTGAAACTTGGAGAGAAACAGCTATAATCTGTTTTGTAATAGTTGAAGAGTTTTGGAAAGACCTTGATGAAGAGATAAGTTATTACATGACTGGTGGACCCTTCTGTCGTGGAACATCAAAGATAGAGAACGAATATGGTTTTCAGATAGCAGCGAAGATGACATATAGATTTGAAAGACAACTCGAGAATCATGCTTTGAATGAAAGAGAAGAATTCTATGTTACAGAACTCATCTTTAAATCTTTCTTCAATACCGATCTTTGCATGTACTATACTCTAGACCGTAATGAATATTATATATATTTCATAAACTTATTCAGCAGGATAACCGAAGGAAGTGCTAGCTTAATCTCTTCAAGAGGAAAACTATCTCCATTAGTACACTTATGTACAGGGGGAAAACTATCTCTGAGATGGATACTGAGTTTAAATCATATCGAAGAGGTTAAGTTTACTGATTATTTAGATATAAGTGAAGAAGAATACATGCGAGGGTGGGTTAAGTTGAACAGACACATGTACTATAGAATGCTACCTTTAGCTTCACTTTACAAGAACTATCGATATCTATTTGTAGATGATACTACAGATGATCAGAAAGATATAGTACTAATGTTGAATAATTGGAATACATACTTACATTAAAAAATTGATTCTATTTCCATGTGATATTTTAGATTAAACAATTGCTACTTCTATTTGGATGTCTTTTAAGGTAGTTGTATCTCAGAATGCTTCAGTACCTAAGCGTGCTACAAGTGACTCAGCAGGATATGATTTGTTCGCCAATGAGGATATGAAGATAGAGTCAGGAGACATAGCAAAGATAGTTTTAGGAATTAAGATTTCGCTTCCTCCAGGAACATGTGGCCAGATATTGCCAAGATCCGGATTCACCACCAAGGAGAGAGGACTTGTAATCACTGGCACAATTGACAGTGATTATACGGGTGAACTTGGTGTAATGATGATTAACTTTGGTGTAAAACCTTTGATTATAGAGAAAGGTATGAGAATTGCTCAGTTGGTTATTATTAGTATCGTAACCCCTGATGTCACATTGGTAGAGAAGTTGGAAGAGACGTCCAGAAAAGGAGGATTCGGTTCAACTGGTATGTTTTAAAAACTGATCTAATCCACTAATCTATCTAATACTAGTCAAATGTCAGAACATATTACAACAGAACGATTGAAGGTATTCTCGGATGATTTCGAAGATAAAAGTTTTAATAAGGCCTTGCAGAATATCATCTCAAAGAATAATATTGAAGATTTAGTGATTAACAGAGATCAAGTATCAGTCTCGCAGAATACGTTCTCCAAACAGATTGAACCACGTGTTAAGGTGACGAATCAAAAGAAATCCGGTAGATGTTGGCTATTCGCTTCTCTCAATATTCTAAGACGAGAAGTTATCAAGAAGTATAATCTCAATTCGGACTTTGAACTATCTCAAACTTATCTATTCTTCTATGACAAGTTAGAGAAAATGAATTACAATCTTGAGTGCATTATGAAGACATCCGATTTAGATATTAATAGTAGATTAGTGAATCGTATTCTTTCTGACCCTGCCAGTGATGGAGGTCAACATAGTATGTTTATTAACTTAGTTCGTAAGTATGGAGTTGTTCCTAAATCTGTTTTTGATGAAACTTATCATAGTAACAATTCTGGTATTATGACTTCTCTGTTGGTTAGAAAGTTTAGAGAAATTGCTCTTGAAATACGATCTTTGAATAAGGTAAGTGACCGTCGACGTTGCAAGGAAGATTTCAATCAATTTGCTTATGATATGCTTCGAAAGATGCTAGGTACTCCCCCTGAAGATTTTATGTGGGAATACACAGATAAGGATGATAACTATCATCGAATTAATGTTAACTCCCCCCAGGAGTTCTTCGCTGATCATGTTTCTTTTGATTTAGATGATTACATCTGTATTATTCATGATCCACGATTAGAGCATAACTATTATCAAATGTATACAGTTGAATATCTTAACAATATGTCAGATGGGCAAGATGTTAAGTATTTGAATGTTCCGATTCAACTCATGAAAGAAAGTGTATTAAAGTCGCTGGAAGGAGATGATGCAGTATGGTTCGGATGTGATATTAGCAGAGACTTATATGATAATGTGATGAGTTGCAATATCAAACAGTATGGTGAGCTTTTAGGAACTACTTTCAGAATGAAGAAAGAGGATAGACTCAATACAGGAGACTCGGCCATGAATCATGCGATGGTATTCTGTGGAGTTAATTTATCTGAGGTGGAAGGTAAAGAAGTTGTATCTAGATGGGAGGTAGAGAACTCATGGGGAAAATCAAAATCGGATAAGGATGATGGATACTATATTATAAGTGATAAATGGTTTTCAGAATATGTTTTTGAAGTGGTTATTAATAAGAAATATGCTAGTAAAGCAATGTTATTAGCATTAGAGAGTAAGAATATCACTACATTACCCTTGTGGGATCCGATGGGAAATTTAGCTATGTGACTTGAAAGATGATATAGCCACACTTTTAAAACATAGTTTGATAATTATTCGTGGGGATGAGTCTTAGCTATTGCTTTGCAGAAATCGGTGAACATATCTTGTGACATCTTGCCTTTCATTATGTTGACACAAGAACAGACTAGTTGAACATTATTAACAGTATAATCCTTAAGAGAATCAATGCGATCAATACTGATGTTAAAGTAGTATTCTTTATGTTTCGTTTGTATCCATTCGATGATCTAAGTCTACTAGAGGTGTAGAATGTCATTGATCTACCTGATAATGAACATAAACCACCTTGTTTCTCAAATATTGCATAGAGATCTTCTCGAGTAATATCAAGCCTAATTGATCTAGTTCTATGTGGAAGACTTCTAGAAGCATCATTGAACTTATTCTTGATAAACCTTTCAATGATAGATGTAATTCTTAGTTTGTCTGGTGTTCTGTCGTACTCGGTTATGTTTCTAGCTATATCATAAAGAAAATCTTCATCAAGTTCACCTTTAATAAGATTATATCCAACAGTACAGAGTTGAATATTTCTTTTGATATAGCCTGAATTACTACTAATGCGGTCAATAGAAATGTTATAATAGTTAGGAAGTGCTACTTTAAGACCTCTTTCAAGATCAGGTGGATTCTTAGTATGAGTCATAACATACCCTGTTCCCACACATATTTGCTTTTGTTCTTCTAGTAAGATCGTTAAACAATCTTTGGTTATGTTGTGTTCATGACCACGTTCCTTAGCCTTAGATTTAGAATTTATGTATAAACGATTAATAAAGTTATGAAGTTTTGAATCTAGTTTAGCTCTGCAAATATCGATACAATGACGACATGTTCCCTTTAAACCAGATTTGCTTCTGGCATCTGATTCAAACATTGACACATCTTTAGTTAGACTGCATTTGATGCATGTAAACTCGCCTGTCTCTGGTCTCGAATATTTATTGCGATTATTGCGACATACTTTACAGTGGTCATCTAAACCATCAGTATTTCTATTTGTGATAGCAAAGTCTGAGACATTTCTTTCTTCCTTACACATAATACACTTCTTATTCCAACTCTCATCGCTAAGATAGGTCGGTATTCTATTTGTAAAGTTAATGCAATCTTTGCATCTGTTTTTCACTCCTGATTTAGTATTCTTTCGTTTAGAGAATTCTTCTAGAGATTTGATTTCCTTACACGATGCACATATCTGTTCACTAGTCAATGTTTGATTTGTATGACGTGCACATAATCTATTTAATATTGCCTCGTATGAGCATTCTTTCCCCGATTTAAGTTTATAGGTACACCCAATCCATTTATAATCAGGATCCTGACTCTTATGAATAGTACAGCATTTACTACCTATGACGCTGTTGTTCTTACATTGTATTTTCTTCCTCGTTGTTTTACCAATACATTGAACACTCATATTTACTTTATATTATCGATAAAATAATTAGAGACTAGATCAAATTTGCGGACCCCATGGGTACACTAGCTTTGTGATTTGAAGTATATGAGTAGTTTAAAAGATCACATGAAAATGATGTATTTCCTTCTTATATAACGAGTCTTAAAATGGCAGAGAAATTAAACAAAGTGTGTTTAGATATTCTTGACGACTTCGAAGAGTATTCATACTATGAGATGATAGATGTGTATGATGATATTCGAGAATATCTCAACGAAATTAAGACATCCGATTCATGTTCCATTATCGCGCGCATTGACGAGAGGAAGGCAAAAGATGATGAATTGATTCATGCAGCATTCCTTTCATTCGATACTATTCTGAAATCAGATAATAGATATTTCAAACATATGATAGAAATAATAACAAATGATCCAACTACCACTTTGGAAGAATGTGAAACTTCTATGGAAGCTCACATGGACAAACTTATCGATAAAGCTGAAAAAATACTATCGGATATTGAAGGGTGGATGTATTACGAATTTGGTAGAACATTAGAAAAGCTTATATCTTTTCTTAATGATATCGTGTACACCTGTGATTTAGGTCCTCAGCAGTTAACAAACAAGAAAAAAAGGTTAAGAGAGATTCTGAGGACGTTAGAGACATATAGGAAGGATAATGATACCTTAATGAAAGTGGTGATAATCTGTGCATATGTAGCTCACATGACTACTTAACACTTGCTATGTGACTTCAAATAGTTCTGGTATAGTTTGAATTATTTGAAGAGATGCGATTAATGCTAGAACTATAACCCTTCTTGTTTCTCGGATTATATCAAACTTAATTGGTCTAGTTCTATTTGATATAATGCATTTTTATTAAAAGCCAAAAATGATAAATATCATAATTACCTACAGATGATATAAACTAGATAACAAATACAATGGGAAATTCACTAACAAAAGCGCAATTTGAAACTACATTTTCGGGTGTTGAACGACTCAATGATGGTATTTTAACACAAGAATTATTTGACACTCTTGTAGCAATTAATAGGAAATCTGCAGGTATTAGAATGATTCGCGTAATCGGAAAGGTTGTGCTCAGAGAGTTTGTTAATGAATCAAAGGAAGACATAATTATTGATGAAGTTATCAAGCTTCCAAAACATCTCCCAAATATGTCTAAGAGTAATATTGAATTGAATTGGAGGCAAGGACTTATTCCTCAAATCGGAGAGATTTCATGTTCTAATCCGAAGAAAAATGAAATTAAATTCAAAATTACACTTCCAGCTGAGGAATCTACTTTGGTTGTTTCTTCTTACGAGAGTTACATAGTTAGATTTGGTTTGATTGAAGATGATCCATTGGATTTCATTATTGAAGAATTGACTAGTGATGCAAGTTCTTCAATTGAGGATGGACCTCAATTTTTGCCAATGTTTACAAATACTCCCCAGATTTATGGAAGTACATATGAAAACCTCGTCAAAGTTATCACAAAAACGGGTCTTAAGTTTAATGACGAGTTGAAGACGGGCAAAATTGGAATTATTCAATATTTCTTCCTTGTTAAGGACAATCCGTCTTAGATTTAGTAGTGATGTTTTAAAACGGATTATCTAGTTCCTCCTTAATAAGATATTCTTCAAAGACACTCCTGGTAGGATTAGGATTAATTATGAATGGTCCTAATGGAGGATACTCCTCTTCTATTTCTAATTTACACACAATTCTTGTATAAGGAAGAGTTTTGGTTTTCTTTCTTCCATCGTATAGAAAATTCCAATATTCAATCGTTTCTTCCATTCTTTCGATCTCTACCAACGTTCCCTGAGAGACTATTATCATTTCATTCTCATCCTGAATTGTGCATATATTCATGGGAACTATTCTTGTTTTCTCAGGAATTTCAATATCAAATATGTAAATATCTTTTTTGGATATATCCAAAATTTCTTCGGTTCCATAACTTGAAGCACTAAACTGTACAGCAGTAAAAAAAGAAGCACTGCTACTTGAAAACCCTTCTAAATTTAACCTTAGTTTAGTACCCTTAGGGATATTTATTCCTCTGTAAACCTGCATTAAATATCCCGGACTATCCATATCAATTGCAATATCATCCATTATCTGGTACATTCCAAAGATTAAATCTCTAATCGTTCCCAGAAAGTAACCAAATGTAACAAAATCTGGGGGATGACCACGATATATTTCCATCGGATGTTCCAGTTCTTGACATCTTTTCGTTATTTCTTCGTGACCTGGGATGATTCTTTCATTCGTAAAATGAGAATACCATTTGAATCCATCCTTAGTATATTCGATGAAATGTCTGATTAGATTCTGAAGAGGATAAGTTCCATATCTCAGAGCAGAATTAGCATATGAATCGGTTCTCAAAGAATATATCTTGAGATAGAACAATGTTTTTTCATCGAAATATTTATTAGAGATCCGTTCCGCTAAATAGTTATCCCATATTTCGATATTAACTTGATCGATATCTTCAGGACTTTTGGCTTCCATTATTCTTTAATATGTGGAATTTATTATCACTCATTTATGTTTCATTCAGATGTTTAAAATGCTAGATAAGTCAACTATTACCTTGGAAGAATGTGAAAGCTAAAATGGACAAACTGATCGATCATGTTGAAAATATAAGGTGCTAACTAATCAGAAGAAACGATTAAGGGAAATCCTGAGACATATAGGAAGGATAATGATATCCTAACGAAAGTGGTGATAATTTGCGCATACATAGCTTCATATTACTAGATAATCGTCAAAAATGATCTTTATCAATGTTTAAATTTAAACGATCAACACTTGAAATACTTTTCGAGATGTATTTTTTAGTTAATTTATTGATAGGATTTTTAGGATGTATCTATATCTGCTTTTTGGGGGGACAAAATGAAACATCATCTTCTAATATCTTAATCATAATCGTTATTTGGATTTTTTGCGTTGTATTCTCTTACCATTATATAATTTCATTTATTAATGTGCATTATGATATACCCCGGAAGAATAATTCTACACAAAAAAGTGAAGAGAATGAACTAATGAGAAAACGCTATTCATTACTTTGGCCTCTTTATCGTGTTCTTCACCATTGATTTCTATATCTCAAAATTGATATTATCATAAAACTCTTCCACAAAATCAAAACATGGACCCTTACTATGGTTCTATTAAATGTCAGAGTTCCATCAAAAACGGATCACCGTGTAAAAATAAAGCATATTGGAAGGTAAAAGAACTTCCAACCTACAGATGTGGTGTTCACTCGAGAAAATTGAAAGATACTAGAATAGGATTAAATAAGAATCCTAACTCTAAGAAGAACAAACAGAAGCTAATTGAAACAAGGAAGGAAGAAGCTGAAGAAGCTATGAGGAAGAACAAAGAAAGAGGAAATGTAATATGTGGGAAGATGAGGATGATGAAAAAATCTCCCTATGTTAAGGGTTATCTGAGTGTGTTTCCTAACTTCAAACATCAGAATAGAAAAAGTGGTTTGGGATGCAGCTCTTTAAGTCCTATGTCTCTTGGCCCAGTAGTACATGGACAACCTGGGTTATTATTTGACTCTCTTAACCTAGAAAATTTCCACCAAGGATCAAAGGTGTTTTCTAATGAAGTAGATGAAAAGGGAAATCCTACTTCTATATTCTTTGATGAACAGAAGAAGATGTTCAAGGATAAGATACCTCATAGACACAAAGAAGCTTCACTTAAGAAGAATGTACCACTCTACTGGTTATGGAAGATGAATGATGGTACCTTTAAGAGATTTGGGTATGTAGAATCGAGACAATTCTACTGCACATACTTCGAAAGGTTAAGCAAGGATCTTCCTGACTTGAAGAAATTGAAAGATATGATTGAAGAAGGTTGGAATCTTCAGATTTGTGGTTATGATGCTATAGATGATTTAACTGCTGAGAATGCAGAACAATATTATCTTGATGAAAAACAACCCTTTGGGCATGAAAGTATCCTTCTCTGTCTTCTAGTTTTACCTGAAGAACTTTATCCATGGAGAATTCATAGAACCGAAGATTTTTAAAAGATTATTATTACTAATCGAGTGTTAAACATTGTAGTGTTTTTGTGCAATGGTTGAGATTGGACCTGAAGTGTCGGACTGCAAAATGGATGATTCATGGAGAGTATCTTCAAAACTGATATAAATGTTCATGATTAACAGTTTCAGAAATCACGATGTTTAGATGTAATTTCAGAGCACTTTACCATTCCAGATGTCCTCATGATTGTGAAGATGGGCACTTATTCTGTTCTATTCATATTGATTCATGTCAATATGGACACTCTAATAATAGTAGACAAATTAGATGTATGAGCAGGGTTATGCATGGAAAATATTGTTCTCAGCATGATGATACATGTCAATATGTATCACCAAATGGCAATAAGTGCACAAATTATTCTGGATCTGAACGACATTGTAATCAGCATGATACTGAAGAACATTGCGGATATTGAGTTGCTCCGATTATGCATTTTTTTATCTGAAGATAAGTGATTATATAAGACTTTTAAAAGTCATTAGGATATTAACTCTATCTAAGTGTGTTCCTATGTATCACTTCCAATGAGAAAACTCCCATTCACCATCGCAGACTTCAAACCCCTTCTTGAGTGCCTTCTGAATTCTAACTTCAATATCATCATGATTCCCATCAGGCAAAGTTATGGTTCTACTCATGTGGGATTTTTGAGCATCTTCCGCAACACCGAACATTCCTTTATGGAAATAACATCTAACATAATCCAAAGTAAAGTTACTGACCAGTTCTTGAGGATCTTTCATCTTAGATAAGATGAGTTGAATAGATTTACCATGAGAATTTTCGAATGTGACTACTTGCATTAAATTTGCTCCTTCCCAATAATGTTCAGATTCCTTTGGAAAAAGACATCCAGTAGCAGCCCTGATGATCACACTTAATTCGTTAAAGATTTTCTTATTTTCACCGAAAACGAAGATATCAACATCTCCAACGGATTGTTCAGGAACAAAATCATTCAAAGCATATACAACAGAACCTCCAGCGATGACTCCAAGAGTACTGATCTCGGTAAATGTATCCTTATCAAAGCCTGTCAAACCAATAAGTCGACCCATTTAAACTTAAGATGTGAATATGTTTCTGTATTTTGTTGAGATGAAAATATAAATCATTTTTGAATCTGAAGAGTTTTAAACATTCTTATTAACTAGCAAGAGTTCTTTGGTAGAATTATATCTAGGAGGTTCTTTTCCAAATTCAGGTGGAGCATCTTTTGGCATCATTCCTGCGGGATCTTCAGGTTCTTCAGGGATAAACTTAGTATTATGGATAGCTCTTCTAGTTTTCTCTATGAAGGGAACACAGCAAAATATGTAGAATAGAATAACTGCACACAAACCTGTCATAGAGAAGAAGAAAATAAAAGAGATATACATGGCTTTTGTGTTACGAAGAGTCCATCTAAACTCTTGTCTGGAATTACCATCATGACATTTGTTTTTGTTATAGTAACATGTATATGTATTACCCACTTTATGCTTCTGTCTTTCTTTTTCAGCTTCTATTTCAGCATCTCTAGAAAGGCTTTGAAATGATTCACCATTAGCACGTTTATTGCTGTTGTGACATTCTTTTCCACTCTTAAGACTACCTCTAAATGATTCTGGACAATTATCTTGATCTATTTTCTCGATCATCATCACATTCCATACAGCTCTATATCCATCATGTCTAATATCACAGGATTTATCTTTGCAACATGAACCACACGAGAGATCAGAACAGGCTTGCATCACGACTGTATAATTTGATTGAATAGGAACCGATTTCTTATCATCATCACATATATCTTTGACCTTATATGGACATGTACATGTACATCCTAAAGAGTCCCTTTCCAAACTACTACTGTTTACATGGCAATTTCCCTCATTGAATTTTCCATCTATCTTTGAAGATTCATACCAACCTATAAGACATCCTGAGGCGATAATAAGAAAGAATATTCCCAAGCCACCAACAACATATATAATGCCTGTATTGTTTCTTTTTCCACCATAGTAAGTAGTACTCATCATTTCTTTATTCAAGTCAATAGAAATCTCTTAAAGATCATTTTTATGTTAATTATACAGAATCTGAACACCTTGATATGTGTGAAATAGATTTAACACTATCATAAAAGATTATGATCATTGCATATTCTCCTGAGAAGAAGGATATTAAAAAATCCTTTAATGAGCTCAAAGATAGAGCTATAAGTGCAAGGAAAAGAGGAAAAGCATATGACTATGGAGAACAATGGACTCGATTGTGGTACAACATTTTCAGCTATACTGCTATCGTGTTTGCAGCTATAACACTTTTACTATCTGCATTAGGCACATCTCCAGTCCTGTATTATATTAGAGTGATATTTGCAGCTTTTACTTTTCTCTTCACAGGCGTTGTGAAGTTTGCACGTCTTTCAGATAAAATTAAAGATAATCATTACTTTTCAGTAGAATTCACAAACCTTTCAAATAACATAGCTCATTTCTTGAATCAGAAGAAAAAATCACCATATGCGTTTAAAATAATCAACGAAACTACTTATACTAAATATCAAACTCTAGGAGATGTTTCCACTCCTCTTCCAAATAGATTTAGGACTAAGGCCAATTCTGATGTGGACAACGATATAGATGACTGGATGAGAAATCGTTTGGATGATTCGCTATCTGAAACTATTTCTGAGGAGAATAGTTTGTGTGATACTGAGATGTAAATTTAAAAGAAATATCTAGTTTGAACATGAATATATAGAGAATAAAGTGTGTTTTAAATCTAATGACCATGAATCTGATATTCTACTCTTTAAAATGTTTATATCATTTTTTTAAAGAGATATGAATGTGATATTTATTTCAAAGATGGTTAGTATCGAACTCCAAATAAAATCGGAAGATAGTGAAAAGGTAATAGAAAGAACACCATTAATTTATCATCTTGTCTCTTTCATCAAAAGTTATGTCTTTCTTGCATGTTTATTTGTAATGCCTATAGTGGCTACCATTATCTATATTGGATTTCGAGGAGATTTAGATATGGATGTTATCATTTATCATTATAGGATTCATTCTTTTAATGGGTGCAACAATCGAAAAATATCGTAATAGTAATAACGAACATTATTATATTATGCCCTGGTGTTCTATATTACCGATCATTGTGTTATTGTCTTATGCTATTGTGTTGTTTCTAAACTCTCTCGAAACGGATATTTGCAGGAAGGTCTCACCCCATGTCTACAATTTTGTACTTTCAATTATAGCTATCCCTGCAGGTATTTTTGCTATCGCTATCGCAATCGCAAATTTAGGTCTGATGCTCATTACTTTGAGTATTGCTTATATATTTAATTGTTGATTGGAGATTTTTAAAAATGATTTATAGTCATGTTTATTTTATTCATTATTCAGATATTAATAAACCATGTCTGAAGTAAATACTAATCAGGGGGATGGTAAAAAGAAACCTTTAATTTATCGTTTCACCAGTAGTTATACCTTTCTTACATTTTTGCTCATATTACCTATAACGGCTACTATTATCTATATTGGATTTCGAGGAGATTTAGATAAATGTAATGTAATATTTAAGATATGGATGTTATTATTTATTATTATAGGATTCATTCTTATAATGAGTGCAATAGCCGAAAAATATCATAATGAATGTCGTTATACCATCGTTGGAATTTGTTCTATAATTATGATCATTCTTTTATGGGCTTTAGGTTTTGTGTTGCTTTTTGACTTCAATAAAAAAGGTGTTTGCAAAAAAGCTTCACCTCATGTCTACAATTTTGTATTGTCAATCGTACTTATTCCTTCGATCATTACCGTGATTTTAATTCTGATTCTTATTTACGTTAATATCATTGTGTGTATATATAATGAATGAGTTATTTAAAAATGATCTATGACTATATTCATCGTTTTTCAATAAATCATCTCTAAAATAGATATTAATAAGATGATCAATATAAGTACTGAGAGAAAACCTTCAATTTGTCATTCCTGCTCTTTCGTCAAAAGCTATATCTTTCTTATATGTTTGTTCATAATACCTATAGTGGCTACCATTATCTATATTGGATTTCGAGGAGATTTAGATAAATGCTATATAGGTTATAAGAGATGGATGTTATCAATCATCATTATGGGATTCATTCTCATAGTAGGCACAATAGTAGAAAAATATCACAATAGTAATAATAACAAACATACTTATATTATTCTTTGTTGTTCTATAACGTTGGCAGTTATTTTATGTATTGTAGCTTTTGTGTTAATTGCTGGTGCCGACAATGAGAATACTTGCAGAAAGGCTTCACCTCATGTTTACAATTTTGTTTTTTCAATTCTATTTATTCCTTTTGGTATTTGTGCAATCTTCATTGTGACTTTAATTCTTGCCACAATTAAAATATGTATCTCTTACATATGTACCTGATGATGTTGATCAAGAGTTTTAAAACTTATGTTGAATCAGAGTATTAACTGACTATGGCATAGAAAAGAAATATGGAGATACTTGGAAAAACACAGCCATAGTTATGGATAAGAATGATAAATGGATTAATAGATGAATTTACAGGGAAATATTTAATGATGCTCTACAAAATGGAGCCGACACTATTCTGTATTTGAAACTTGAATACCTTCAGCCTTATGTAAATGGTTGTGATGAAGATATTCTTCAATATAAGACGAATGATGAAAAGTCGATGCAAGAGTATGCTAATGAAATATTGGGAAGAGATTACACAAGTGACGAATTAAATGCCATATTACACATCGAAGCTAGAGAAATGAACGTGATCTATGCTGCTGTTTTTTATTTACAAAGGTGATGTATACCTGTCTGGAGATTATGGACCTTTGTCCATCGTTCACAAAGGTACTGGATTGAAATCATATGGATTTCTACGCCAAATGCTCTACGTGATGCAATTCAGTTCACTTTCAGATGACAAGTACAGTTTTAAAAGTTCTTATTCTTTTCTTAACATTAACTCGATCAAGGAGCGAAGTATATCGAATTCTTCATCCTCTTGATAATCTAATACACTAACTATTGGAACATTTAAGTTAACTTTGTATAAAGGATCGTTCCCAAATTGAATAACTCCGTGTGCATCCATAATATGATTGATACCTTCTTTAAAACCGATATCCCATAATTCTAAATCTATTCTACTAAATGTAGTTTTATCTATAACTACTCCTGATGTACTAACATAACCAAAAATATTTTTCCCAAGCAAAGCATTTACGAAATGTGTTTTACCGCTTTTCGCAGGACCAACTAAACATACTTTGAGTCTCATTTAATCAGTTTGTAACGACATCAATGAATTTATCAATTTAAATTCTGATATCTACTTAAATTGATATTGTTCCATATAAAACAATGCAAGATCAATTCATTAATGCAACAACATTACTATCAAAAATGAGTGATAGAGTTTTGAATAATTGTGATGAATGGTGTCTTAGTGCTAAACAACTTAAAGAAGAAAATAAAGAAATGGCAAACGTGTTTAACATATTAATTATCGACTCTGATATTGCAGCAAGTTCGGGAGGAATACAGAAGATAATAATAGATATCTTGAATACTCTTAATACGTCATCAAAAGCGAAAAAATACTATAGGTATCAGTTATTACTTTCAGTAATAAAATATGAACAAAAACAGAGAAAAATGAAAAATCTTTAGGATACCTTCTTTAAAATCTATATCCTATAACTCTTCACAGGACATTTTAATGGGTATCTCAACTCGTTGAGACTATTTTGAAAAGTAGAGATTGAAGTATCTTAACTTCATTACCAAGTTTATAATTAGAAATTTGTACGATGGGTATATCTTTATTTAGTTTCAATTGTATTTCATCATCATCCTCCTTATCCAATAAAATGATACCTCCATCATATTGGAGGCGTTTAGGATTTGATTTGGAAGATCCTATGTACATTGTAGTTACATCCCAACCTGGATGAGACTTTATTGAATAGTACTTAATACTCTTATGTATATGAGAATTTTTCCAGGAGAGTAAGTGAAGAAATTCGGTATACCCGTTCTTATTACTGCTCACAATAAATATCTTAAACCCCATTAGGTTATTCTTTATAGTCGATTAAATAAATCATTTGAAATTGATCAATTTCAAATGATTTACCTTATAAATAAATGAATCAATACTATCATCCCTTTAAATCCCTTAGAATTACCAACCTACACCCTCAACCCGAACAAGGTAAATCTCTAATCATTAGATATGATAGTAAAGCAAATCAAAAACAAGTCGTATGTAGTAATACTAGGACAGAGCAGATCGATAGAGAAACTAATAAACTGTTTCCTTTTTGCTCTGTATCCTCCTTATCGAAGAGGATTCGAGAACAACAAAAAGACAAGTAAAACACAGATATCTTTGCAAGCTCTAGACGAGATCAATCTAAACTATCCGAGTAGATTGAATGTAACTAAGGAAAGGATAATGTCTGCAGCTAGTTATTTTAACTGTAATGTGTGTATTAAAGACGAGGTTTATATCCCTTACAGTGGCATAGCTGAAAAGACTATCATAGTATCTGTAGAGTATGATTTGTTGATCAAAGAGATTAAAGGTATACAGACATGTTATTTTACCGATATAAGGTTTTAAGATTAGTATCAAAAGAAATCAACTGTTGTTGATCTTAAAACCCTATCATTAAGACTGCTAAAGAATCTCAATTGATTGAATAGTTTCAAAGATTTAATCTTTTCACACATGAATACTGAGTAATACATAACTAAAAACTCTCTAGTGAATACTCTTTTGAAAGCATCTAACTCTTCTTGAATCAATTTTCTCTTAACATAAGTTTCCTCTATCTCATTCATAAGATCTTTATTATAGATACTTGTCCAGTAATGTCCTTCTCTTGCTTCTTTACATGGATAATATTTTTCCTGTAACTCTCGAAGATATCTGACTTTATGAAAATGTCTACTTTCTGGAATATTGTAAGCTTTTATCATTATCTCTTTATATGTCATTGAGTTTATCCATTTGGAGTCAAGATTAATCATGTTATCTTCATTGAGAACTATTGAAGTTTCTAGCCAAGTATCACAACATTTTACTACTACTCCGAAATGAGCTAAGACTAAACACTTTCTTATTATTTCATCATTAGAAATAGAGTTAAAATAATGTGATACACGTGCTATTCTCGATAGTTCAATCGAATCTAAGAATATTGTGACAAACACTGGCATATTTGAGTTCATTAGAGGTACTTTAAACTAAATCACTTTCATCTTTGTTTAAAATTATATCAATTTCCTTTAAACAAAGATGACATACTATCATCATACACAGAAGTTCAAATTATCGAATGATACCAATGTTCTAAGCATCGATCCCGGTACTACTAGTATGGCTATCTCGGTGGAGAACTGGATAGATGGTAAATACAATTCATCTATCCTACTCGAGATATGGAATGTAGGACCATCATCGAAGGATATCAGTGTGATATTATCAGATCTAATTAAGAAACTCGATGAACATGTAACTATCATCGACACCTGTACACTTTTTTTAATTGAAAGACAATCTTTTGGAATTAAGATGGCTCGTGTGTGTGAAAGACTCATTACTTACTTCATCATGCTTGGGTTAGGTATGGTTGTTGAATTATCTCCCAGAATCAAACACTTAGGTAAACCCAAAAAGACTAAAGCTAAACAATGGGTTATTGAGAAGACTATCAAACTATTGGAAGATAGAGATGATGATACTTTTAAGATTGTTACTGTGAAACGTCGGAAACAGAAGGAGGATTTATGTGATGCTATCTTTCAACTTAATGAATTCATGAGATTATACTATAAGAAGTTTAGCTAGTTTTAAAACTATGCATATTACTCATCAAAAGGTGGCTCGCTTACTTCTGCACTCGATTTCTCTCCTCCCATAAAAGACTTGAGTATCCCAGATAACATACTCATAAAATCTCCTCCTCCATCACCTGAGTTAAACTTACTTAATATATTCTGAATATTACCACTCTCTAGCATAGACATTAATCCATCAGGTTCTGGAGGTTTCGCTGGTCCACCTTTTGAGTCTGTCAGAACAGGTTTCTTTCTGCCTGTAACGAAGAAGTCTATTCCTCTCTCAATACATGTTCTCATTTCATCACCGATATTGTCAGAGAGCAATCCAAGTATGACGAATACTATCATATCTACTACAAGGAAAAATCCTAGTTTAGTGATTGGAGAAGCGTCACTATCATCATTATCAAAGTTCATCTCACCAAGTTCATATAAGATTCTCTTGTACTTCCCAATTCTTGAAACATGGTGTTTAGCAAAGTTGGTAAAGTTAAGACCTAAGAATCGAGATCCAAAACATTCTATTCCCAAGAAAGCTATTATCAACATTATATAATAATCACCAGAAGATGATTCTACATGAATGCGTTTCAAATATTGATTGTATCTGAGATTGATTTCTCTTAAACTCTCATCATCCTTAATCTCAGGAATAGGAATATAAGGATAAGCATGTCGAAGAGTCTCTAGGTATCCTCTAAGTTTGATTCTAATTCTAGTTCTTTCATCATCTGATAAGATAGAGTAATCGGGAATATTCTCTTCATCGGCACTATCAAGAAGCTTTCGAAGAGCTTTACGTTTCTTAGTTTCTATAGGAGAATCAACATATCCCTGAGACTCAATCGAACTTATTGAGTGTACACTTGAACGACTTGAAAATCTTATATCATCAGATCTTACTGACCTGCCTGAACGACGTGAACGATACGAATGGTGAGAGCGGTGAGAACGATGAGAACGATGAGAATCGAATAGATTACGATTTAGTTCTCTACGATAACTTTGCGTGCTTCGTCGACTTCGATGTACTCTGTCATCTTTCAATTCTTCATTATCCCAATCAGTTCCTCTACTAACATTAGTTACAACACTTCTAACATCAATGGTGTTAGATCGTCCAGATTTAGTTCTTGGGAATACTTTATCATTATCAAATACTGGAATGAACACTCGCTCGCTTGTTCTACTTCGTAAAGACCTTACTTGTTTCTCCTGCTTAACTTTCTTTGATAAATTAGATACATTGTTACCGACAGATTGTGATCCACCTAAAGGATTTAGCTTATTTCTATCGAAAATATCTCCATTGATAGTCACTGTAGTTGTATCGACGGGAGATCTAGGGTGTCTTATTGATTCAGTCATTTAATGAAGAAATTGATAAATTTTCAAAGTTTCTCCGAGAAAAATAAACACACTATGGACAAGATTCTCTACAAGTTTAACTCGAGGAAGAAGTTTCAAGTATGGTCTATCCAATATGATTCAGAATTAGAAGTTCTTATCATCACTCATGGTCAGGAGAGTGGAAAAATGACAATCGATAGAGTCAAAGTAGTTACTAACAAATCAGGAAGATCAGTTGAAGAACAAGCTGATCTGATGCTCAGCAAAAGATTTAATGATAAACTCCATAAAGGTTATTCGACAGAGAAGATCAACAAAATACCATTTGGACCAATGTTAGCACAAGAATACAACAAGGTCACCATTAATGACTGGCCTGTTGCTATCCAGCCTAAATTGGATGGAGTCAGATATCTTATTTATGAAGAGAAAGGGGAAATAGTATGCAAATCTCGAGGATCTCAATTATGGAATCATCTCACTCACATAATTAAAGATGTATCTGATCTATTTAAGAAATTACCAGAAGGATGTTTTCTCGATGGAGAGCTTTACATCGCTGGATTGATTCAGAGCGAGATAAGTGGAATAATCAGAGCTACCAAGAATATCCATCCTAGATTATTTGAGATTAAGTATCATATCTTTGATTTTGGTGGTACTGATATGTCATTTGAATATCGAGAGAAAGCTTTGATTGGAGCACATAAGAAGTATACAAATCTCAGATTTGTGGCATCATACAGAGCTGAAAATGATAATGAAGTTATTAAATTTCATAGTCAATTTGTTAGAGCAGGATT
>SDBT01002341.1_pt1 | contig 33565 bp, 21 predicted proteins | sample 2277101 | NCBI WGS metagenome assembly SDBT01 (sample SAMN10404973, study PRJNA504765) | marine sediment metagenome | isolation source: marine sediment core GS10_PC15, 103 cmbsf | place: Arctic Ocean: Southern Knipovich Ridge | collected 2010
GCAGATGCGAGGCACAGGGTATGCGGCTGTGGTTCTTCACCGCAAATGCCCTGTAACGAAGCAGATGCGGTGAAATCGGCCCGCCCGAAGGGTAAATTATGCCGACATATAATAAAAAGAAACACATTTGAGTCCGATTGAATGTTCTGCTAGAATTGAAATCAGCGTAACAAGTAGATATCAATGAAAATAAATAGTGGTGTCGGCATAATTTATGAATAAATCAGGTTAATTAAACTGTGCCATTTTCAGTCATTTTGTCCACCCGAGATTCTTAGGAATTTTATGTCTTCAATAGTACCGGCCCAGATTTATCAAGAAAACCGCTGAATCGGTTGACATTTGTTTTTTTTATTGTATTATTTTTTGGGAACGATGTTAATATATAATCAGATATGTCACACCTCAAATCCATGGCATTGGAGGCTACCGTTATGATCAACAAAAAAAATCACAGCGCAAAACCATTGAGGTATTTTTTATCCATTCTCATTTCTTTTTGCTTTCTTCTTTTCAGCACAGCTTTTGCAGAAAATCCCGTAAAAAACTTGAGAGAATCTTTTTCTGCGCGGACAGGTCCGGCCGAGTCTCCCGATTTCTTGATCAAAAGCCTTGACCTGCAAAATCAGAGTGTTGTCATCTTCTCACTCTCTGGGGAAGGCGAGGTTAAAGTCCTCAAGCACCAAAAAATCGGTCCTTGGACGCTCATGGCAGTCATCACAGATAAAACAGGAGAGATGGCCGTCTTTGAGAACCTGGAGCAAAGAAAGGGAAGCATCATGTACGTGGGAAAAGACGGAATTTCTCTGTCCCTGCCGAAAAGCCTGGAGCGAACCTCCGTCTCCGAGGAGACGCTTTACCACGGACGGACTCTGGAGGAGATTGTCCAGGGCAAAAAAGACGTTCTAGCAGAAGAGATCCTGGCCGAAGAGGGGGATCCAACCTTCGAGAAGGTTGCGGCCTGCCTGCCCCCACTGCAGATTCCTACTTTTGTGGGTACAAGGCATTCCATCGAAAAGGTAGTTTTTGAGTACGGCGGCGCCAGCATCAACTACATCGACAGCGGGGATCTTGTCCCGGAAATCAAAAAAGCAAGGGACAAAAAAGACGTTTGGGAAGGCTTGATAGGAAGTTGGCTTCCTGTGGTCCGTTTCCTCTTTCCGGTCGGAGAGAACAAGTACTGGGAAGAGGTTATCTTTGCCGATGAAGATCCTTCGAAATTCTGGACGCAGCCCGTCTGGTATCGCCTGCTTCTCGTGGCTGAAGGACAGGTGAAGGAATCGCATTATTTTTATCATCACCTCCCCTATCCCCCGCGAAGAGAGCCGGAAGCGAAAGACTTCTTCAAGGCGCTTCTGAAAGTTCACAGTGAATCGAACAAAGTCCTTGATCCGCCCATGAAGATCGAGGTGGCGGATCAAAAGATCAGTGATTTCTGCTTACACGCCCTGATTTTAGAAATAATAACAAGGACAGGTGACCATCCGAGATACGGCTATCATCCAATCCATCAAAAAACCATGGTCAACGGAATCTTGGGTTCCGGATTCAGCCACCTTGACAGCTTCCAGGACACATTCAACAGCAGTGTCATTACTTTCCTGGAATGGGGACTTACGGAAAGGGCAGGTCGATATATCGATGACTATTTCACTAAATTTGTCAGGGACGACGGCTCCATAGATACGAGGGGACCCGAGATCGGGCAGTACGGCCGAACGCTGACCGCCTTAGCCCAGTATTACAACTACACCAAGGATGAAAAGCTGATTCTAAAGCACCACAAGAAAATCTCGGCGATTGTGGATCTGCTTCTAGGTCTCAGGGAGGAAAGCAAACAGCTCTCTCGAGAAGACATCAGCTACGGGATCATCCGCGGCTGGTCTGAGCATGACAGCGCTCTCCGTAGCGATCCTTACAGCTTTATTCTGCCCCATTTTTCCAACAGTTCCGAAGTCTGCCGGGGATTTCATGACCTGGGACAGGTCTGGGCCGAGATCGGCCGAAAAACATCCGATGCCGATCTGAAGAACAGAGGAACCATGCTGATTCAAGAAGCAGAAGCCGTGAAAAAGGATCTCCACGCGTCTATAGAAAAATCCATAGATTATAATCAAGATCCCGCTTATCTCCCCGCAATCGCCGGCGACAAGGAACCACTGTGGAGAAACCGGGTGTACGCAGAGATGCTGCACTCGGGAGTCCTGACAAAGGAGATGGTCAAAATCATCGCCAGATATCAATCAGAAAACGGACAGAGGGTTCTTGGGCTTCCACGAAGGAGGAAGGCCATCAGCGGGTTTGTTGTCTATGGCTATGCTTATGGACTCCTTCAGAATGATCTGATCAGAGAGTTTCTGCTTTTCTACTATGCACATATGGCCCATGTCTACGCGAGGGGAACCTGGACCTCCGTCGAAGTGGCCGGCATAGATGGGACTCCGTTGAGCACGTACTGTACGCCCGCTCAGTTGACGATCCCGGCGCTGACGAAATGGATGGTCGTCTTTGAGGACCCGAATGAACCGGTCGTTTGGCTGGCTAAGGCGACACCTCGAGCTTGGCTTGAGAACGGAGAGAAGATTACGGTCGAGGGCTCCCCTACACGGTACGGCAAAATCGATTACCAACTCCGTTCTGAGATCAATAAAGGAAAAATCTATGGGGTCATCAATCTTCCGGACGGATACGACGCAACCACAAAAATCAGGTTGAGAATCCCAATGAACAAAAAGATAAGGAGGGTCAACGTGAACGGCAAGAAGTGGAAGGAATTCGATGCCGAACAAGAAGTCATCACCTTGCCGCCCTCATTCAAAGGCCAGATCAAACTTGAGGTATCCTACTAACCAAAGCATCGAAATTAACACGATAAATAAATATGGAGAAAGAACAAGATTAAAAAGCTGTTTTAGAAAGACCGGATAGCCCGTCTATCTACTTAAATAGCTTCTGGATACTAGGAGAATTCCTGGCTTCCATGAAATACTGTCCACATGAAATATAATAATCACATATAACCAAATAACACATCAATCAATAACCTTTAAATATTTGTATATTGGATACACAACACTGTGTTGTTCAGCACCTATTGATTCCAAATACTCATCAAGAAGATTCCATCCCATAAAACCATCTCCGACTTCAGGCTCAAGACAATAAAATGCCAGATATGCCAACGGCTGAGCCATATCAATGCGGTAGGTTCCGGCTGGAAATTCTTTACTTCTGGATTTGAAAAAGCCCCCTTCAAGTTTTGTCATATCATAACGGCCTTTTCGAATTTTCACCAGCTTATCGATTACGAATTCTTCTCCACTGACCTTTATCGGCTTATCGAGAATATCGACTTTGATGTTATGAGTACGCAATTTCTCGACAATATCCCCCAATTCCGCAGGAATGAGATATCCTCTGGGAACCGTCGCATCTTTTGTACCTACCGGTTTGGTCAGGTGTTCTACGCCATGGCAGACTTCAGGTGGGCCTTCCGCAGAGACCGGAACTGTCTGGCGGATGCTTGTACCGGGTATATATTGAGCTTCATTCTTCGGATAGGCTAAGATGTCAATTTTGCCCCATGATTCATACTTACCATCAACATAATTTTTTAGCTCTCCTGATTCAGCTTTTGTAAGGATTTTGTTGACAACATCTTCGTCAGCTTCTTTGCAGATTTCCATCATTTCTTTGCCATGTTTATTTGTATATTCAAGCAATTCCGCGATATAAGCATATTGACTATAAATTTTCCTTTCAAAAGAAGGATACCCTGCAGTTTCTACCAGTATAGACATCCTGTTGCGCAGCCCATAAGCGCTTGCGACAAATTTTCCTTGTACTGTCCATGCAGCTTTATCGTGGCTCCATACTGTCGGGGGCCAATTTTCTTGATCAAACATACAGTGAGTAAATATTTCTAACCCGAAATTATCTCTTACAGTTTTGCGTACGGCAGGAAATAACTTATGCCATACATAACCGCGGGGTTCGGGATGAGCAGTTGGAACTGTCGAAGTCGCATAACATATTGCATAGCCATGTCTTACACGACCCATGGCATGCGCATCAAATAGCAGCACAGGGTCCCATCTGTTGAGAATATTTCTATATAGTCCGTTTACATTTATCGATTCTAATTTTATAGCATCACGATTTAAATCATAATTCTGGGCATTTGTGCGAGTCCCAATAAGATTGGGAGTTCCATCTCTTGTGCCCCAGGTGTCGTTTCCATCAACATTAAAGTTCGGGCAGCAGATAATGATTTGATTGTCAAGCAAGTATTTTTTATCTCCCAATAGAATGTCGCGCATGATCATAAGAAGCGCTTCTTTCCCTTCGGCTTCAGGAGGATGAATATTTCCCTGAAGATAAATAACTGGTTTTCCGCCTTCCTTTGCTTCTTTTACTGAAGTAACGTGCGGATTTGCCATAACAACCACGGGGCAGACTCTTCTGAGGTCGCTGGTAAACATTTTTATGACATGTACATTTTCACTGTTCCATTTGAGCATATTGATAAACTCATGTACCTCATACGCCGAGGTTGTTCTATTAAAATTTGTTTCTTCAGGAACAGTCTGGAATTCAGGCGGCCATTTACCGTTCCATTCTTTCGGAACTTCACTACCCCAGTAGATTTTTCTCTGCTCACTGATTCCGGATGCTGCAAAGGAACCGATCAGCAGAAAAACCATAGCTAACATCCCAATTTTTTTCATTTGGGTTCCTCCTTAAAAAATATTACAGACCAGTTTTTCTTTGATTGAGTAATTTTATTGTTTAAATTGAATTATAAAGGGAAATGGTTGAATACATTTTGGGTTTAGAGTCATTTCATTCAAAGGTTTGACCTGATATAGATGTTATCCAATATTCTCCCCATCAACTTTACAAAAGATAATATTTGGCATCACGTTGATTTACGATCCACTCTTAACACTTTTTTTTGCATTATTCAACATTTTTTCAGCCTATCTTGAATCAAAATATCACCTTAAAATACTCTATATTCTGCTTAATGTCATGTCAAACTTTTCCAAATCTTCAGCGATAGCACATCTTATCTGCCTTCCCCTCTTTGAAGCGTTATTTCTCCCAGCTTTCGATTCAGGATAAAAGAGAGCAAGGGTATTGCGAGTTTTTAGCTTCCAAGGGGCTAAATTGAATCCGATTATTAAAATTAGGATACTATTCTTGATGGCGCGGGTTATTCAGGAACGGTAATTGTTCCGGTGGAGGCTCATAACCACTGTCCGGTCCATGATCCGTTTGTTCTTGAGTTCGCGGTATTGAAAATCTCACAGAATTATAGACGCGATGGCCTGGACTACATCGATGGCGTTAAAATACGGCATGACACAGAATCCAAAGGTCCGCACCCCCTGCCGCGAGGAATATGCTTTCACTTTTTAATAAAAAAATTGACTAGATCCAAAAATTTTTATCATGAACATCCTGTATCAAAAATATTGAATTCATATCTTAATTCGGTTGACAATTCAACGATGTTGAATTATATTCAATTTTGTATTGCAAGGAAGCTCTCTAGGAATGATGAGAGGTAACCGTGTTTCTCACGCCATACTCGGTAAGAGGGAGGGATAGATTTACCATGAAGGCCATGATAAACAAAGGGCATATGGTCATCAAGGCCAGGCTCTTGCTGGCTCTTCTGATTTTTCTCTGCGCCGTTTGTCAGCGGACCAAACAATCAGACGCAAAAACCTACGAGTTGAAGCTCGGACATGATCAAAAGAGTGGACATCCCTACGACTTGGGGGTAAGTCGGTTCGCCGAAGCCGTAGAGGCCTCAACCGGCGGAGCTGTCAGGATTCGTGTTTACCCCAGTGCTCAGCTCGGCGACACCCCCGAGCAGATCGAAGGTCTGCATATAGGAGCCCTGGACCTGTCCCTGGCTGCCTTTTCCCATGTCTCCCAGTTCATCCCTGAATTGGGGATTTTCAGCGCTCCGTTTCTGTTTGAGGACGATCATCATTTTGCCGCGGTCTTCACTGGGGAGACCGGGACAATCCTTGATGAGATCTCCCAGAATAGGTACGATATCCGGCTGTTGGCCACCTTCTATTCCGGGCATCGAATCTTGTTCAATAGAAAACGTCCGGTGTCAAAAGTGGAAGACATGGCCGGCCTCAAGATCAGGGTGATGGCCGGTGAGGCGGATGCGATGACCTGGAAAGCTTTCGGTGCCATCCCCTCTCCCATGCCCTACTCCGAGATCTACTCCGCGCTTCAGGCGGGCGTCATCGACGGTGCCGAGAACGAGCCGATCAGCGTCCTGACCAATAAATTCTATGAAACCTGTCCCTACTTTTCGATAACCGAACACCTCATCATGCCCATGGGCTTATTCATGAGCACCAGAATGATGAACACTCTCCCTGAGGAATATCAAAAAACCCTCATCGAGGAAGCCCGTAAGGCCGCGGATTGGGAGCGGGAGTATATTCAGCAACAAAACAAAGAAGCCATCGAAGAAATGGAGCGAAAATACGACGTCAAGGTTACCTATCCCGACAAACGCGGATTCACAGAGAAGGCTGAATCCATCCAGGAATGGCTGGCACAAAAGTGGCAGTTAGAATATATACTGGAAAAGATCAAGCAGGCTAAGCCGCCGGCGAAATAAAATGAAAAAAATTGTCAGGATTCTGGAGAAAGTCCAAGGATTTTTGGGAGTCTTCCTGTTTATCGCTCTGACGCTGGTCGTTTCCTCCCAAGTTATTACCCGGTATGTTCTCCATACTCCCCTGCTCTGGTCGGAGGAGGTGGCGAGGTTTCTGCTTTTTTGGGTGGCTCTGATGGGCGCAGGCATGAGCGTCAAGACAAGGAGGCACTTCACCATCGAATTGATATCGGTCGAAAAAATACACAATCGCTTCCTTCGAAAAACTCTCAGGCTGATTCCGGATATCTGCATTCTCCTCTTCGGGTTGCTCATGGCTATCGTCGGCTACCAGTACTGCGTGATGGGAGAGCTCAGGGTGGCCACCAATTCCCGGATCAACATGAGCAATGTGTTCGCCGCTATCCCCATCGCCGGGATAACCATGGCGATCTTCAGTCTATTCCATATCTTTACCACTTTGAAGAACCACAAAAAATCAAATCCCTAATGAGATAGGAATATCTATGTTAATCATTCTGTTCGGAACCTTTATCATGTTATGCTTACTGAGGGTTCCGATCGCTTTTTCGCTGTTAATCTCCTCGACAATCGCTATTCTCGCCCAAGGGGACGTGTCCCTCCTCATCGTCACCCAGAGGTTGTGGGTCGGCCTAAATAACTTTCCTCTTCTCGCCGTACCGTTTTTCCTTCTTGTCGGTCAGATGATGAACGAAACGGGAATATCCAAGCGGCTAATCGATTTTTCAGAAAGCATGGTTGGCCATCTGAAGGGCGGTTTGGCTCATGTCAATGTGTTTGTGAGCATGATCTTTGCCGGAATTTCCGGGGCGTCATCAGCGGACACCTTGGGCATAGGATCCGTCATGATTCCGGCGATGACCAAGGTGGGCTACCCCAAGGGATTCACTGTGGGAATCACGTCAGCCTCATCCACTCTGGGAAATATTATACCGCCCAGCATCATGATGATCATCTATGCTTCGACCGCCGGGCTCTCCGTGGGAGGGCTCTTCCTGACCGGAATCATCCCCGGCATCCTCATTGGAGGGGGACAGATGGCCCTCGCTTCTCATTTTGCCTGGAGGCATGGCATCGGAACGGACCACAAATTCTCCCTCAGAAACCTGCTCACCAGCTCCAAGGCCGCCGTCTTCGCCTTGGCCATTCCGGTCATCGTCATTGGAGGGATCATGTTCGGGGTGTTCACTTCCACAGAAGCCTCTGTGGTCGCTGTTGTCTACGTGTTTATTCTTTCCTTTATCTACAGGAAATTTTCTTTTAATAAAATTTATGCCGTGTTGAAGAACAGTGTGGGATTATTTTCCCTTTCCCTGTTCTGCGTGGCAGCAGCCTCGCTCTGGGGATGGATCTTGGCTTATTACAACGTTCCTCAGGGTGTGGTTAATTCCCTGAATACCGCAGGCCTACTCAGCTCCCCGTTTTATGTATTCTTCTTCGTCATCCTGATTTTTCTTGTCATCGGAACGTTTATGGATGCCATACCCGCCATCATCATCCTGCAGCCGATCGTCGACCCGCTGGCTTCAGCTGTGGGGATCAACGCCTACCATATGGGGATAGTCATCGTCCTAACCCTGGCCATCGGCCTCATCACACCTCCATATGGATTATGCTTGCTCATCGCCTCCGACATTGCGAATATATCCATCCCCAAGGCTCTGCGGTCTTTGATCCCGTTTTTCGTCTTCTCGCTGGTCGTAGTCCTCATCGCTGTTCTTTTTCCCGATGTGATGCTTTATATCCCCAGACACGTCATGCCTAAATTTATTGGTTAAATATTACATGAATGATAAATCTCGAGAAAAAGGCTCAAAGAGATTCGGATGCTGCGGAAGCATGGTTGCCCGACAGAAGGACGGCACGGGTGTGGAAATCGTCGAGCAACTCAGGGAGATCGGCTACGACTATATCGAGCTGTCCTTGGCCCACATGATGGCCTTGTCCGATTCTGATTTTGATGCCCTAGAAAAAAGGCTTGATCATTCCGGGTTGCGCTGTGAAGCCTGCAATAATTTTTTTCCGCCTCACATCAGACTGACTGGTGAAGATGTCAAAATGGACCAGGTTTTGGATTATGTGAAGAAAGCACTTGACCGGACCTCCAGGCTTGGTGTGGCCGTCATTGTGTTCGGCAGCGCCGGCGCCAAAAATGTGCCCGAGGGTTTTCCGAAGGATCAAGCCTTGATACAGATTGTCCAACTTCTTCAGGCTATCGATCCGATCGCCAAAGAACACAGGATCACCGTGGCCATCGAGCCTTTGAACAAGCTAGAAAGCAATATCGTCAACACGGTCGCGGAAGCCCTTAGTCTGGCCCGAGAGGCAAACGGGGAGCAAATCAAGCTGGTAGTAGATTACTATCACCTGATGATGGAAAGGGAATCTCTTAACATCATCACCAAAGCCGGCGATTTTGTCAGGCATCTCCATTTTGCCGAGGTTGAAGGCCGGATGTTTCCCAAAAAGAACGAGAGGGATTATGAGGTTTTTTTTGCTAAACTCAAAGAAATCGGCTACACAGCAAGGCTGAGCATAGAAGCTTTTTCCGATAATATTGTTGCCGATGCCTCCCGGTCCCTTTCTCTTATGAGACAACTGGAAAGCGGAGTGTAGGATGGAAAAATTAAACATCGGAAGCCACATCAGGAGGCTACGGTTGCGACAGAGCCGTACCCTCCAGGAAATCTCGAATGCGTGCGGGTTTTCCAAAAGCCTTCTCTCCAAGATAGAAACTAACAAGGTCGTCCCGCCAGTGGCCACACTGGTGAAGATTGCCAATTCCCTTGGGGCGACCGTATCTTCGTTGATCGAAGATGACGAGAACGTATCCGTGGTTTTTACGCCCCAGGAAAAGTCTGAAAAAAGGCTTATCCAGACGGAGAAAGGTTACTCTATCTTCCCCTTTGCGACCAAATACAGGAAGAAAAAAATACAGCCCTTCCTGTTTGTCGCCAAAAAGGGGGAGGTCAAAGAGCATCACCTCTCCCATGACGGAGAGGAGTTCATCTATGTCCTGAGCGGAGAGATGAAGTTCCAGGTAGGGAGTGTGGAGTATACGCTCAAATCCGGTGACGGGCTCTATTTCAACTGCCTGGAGGAACATCAGATGATTCCGCTCACCGAGGAAGTCAGGTATCTCGATATTTTTATCTGAACTCGAAAAAAAAAGAAAGGAGGATGATATTATGAGCAAAGACCTCTCAAGCAAAACACTGGGTATCATTCACGCCGCCGTGTTCACGGCTAACGTCGTGCAGAAATTCATCGATGAGATCATTCCCGAAGTGACAGTGGTCCATCTGGGCGATGATACCATTCAAAACACAAACCTTGTCTCGGAAATCGGCTCGATTCCAAAAGCAAACTATTTAAAATTCGCAACCTACGCCAGATTTCTTGAGGAAGCAGGTGCGGACCTTATCATGCTGGGCTGCTCCACCTTTAACCGGGCGGTGGAATATGCCAGACCCATGATAAACACACCGATGCTGCAGATCGACAGGCCGATGATGGATCTTGCCGTCCAGACCGGCGACCGGGTAGGCCTTCTGTGCACGTTGCCGTCGACCGTGCCGGCCTCTGAGCGCCTCCTGCGCAAGGCCGGTGAAGACTCACAAAAAAAGATCGAAATCAAAACCGTGTTGAGCAGCGAGGCGTTCAAAGCCCTGAGGGCTGGTGATCCCGAAAAACATAACGAGCTTCTACTCGAAGAAATCGACAAACTGGCCAAAGAAGTAGATTCCATCGTCATGGCTCAGGTGTCCATGTCGGCTCTCGAGCCCCGACTGGCCAACCCCCTTGTGCCGGTTTACAACAGCGGGAGAACAGGTTTTATCAGGGCTAGGGAAATCCTTGAATCCTTAGAGTGAGTAAAAAATGAGTCAAACCATCGAAGAACTGGAAAAAACATCTAAAAGGCTCCGTCTGATGATCGTCCAGATGATAGGCGTCGGGAAGAAAGGTCATCTGGGTGGCTCGTGCTCCATTACCGATGTGCTTACAGCCCTCTACTTTTCCAAAATGAAGCATGATCCCAACAATCCGAAGTGGGAAGAGAGAGATCGATTCGTGCTCAGCAAGGGTCATGCGGCACTGGCCCAGTATGCGGCTCTCGCCGAATGCGGCTACTTCCCCAAAGAGGAACTTGACCGGTTAAAAGTTCTGGGATCTATCCTGCAGGGACACCCTGAAATGGATTACACACCAGGAGTGGAGGCTAACACCGGCTCTTTGGGCCAGGGTCTCTCCATTGCCAGTGGGATGGCCGCGGGCTTAAAGCTGGACGGAAAGCCAAACAGGATCTACTGCGTGGTGGGTGACGGCGAGATTGCCGAAGGACAGATTTGGGAGGCGGCCATGGCCGCCGCGTTTTACAAACTGGACAACCTGGTGGCAATCCTCGATAAGAATGGCATTATGGCTACAGGTCCGATTGTCGAGCGGTATGACACCAATCCGCTTCCCGAAAAATGGAAAGCATGCGGTTGGTTTGTTTTGGAGATCGACGGACACAACATGAAAGAGATCCTTGATGCCTTGGATAAGGTGGACAAGATCAAGGATCAGCCCAAGATGATCATCGCCCACACCGTCAAGGGCAAAGGGATCTGCTTCGCCGAGAATCAAGCCGCTTTCCACCATGGAGAGATGAACCAGGCCCAGTATGAAAAAGCCTGCGATGAGCTTATTTGATTAAGAGAGAAGACCGATGAGCACACAAAACCCGAGACAGGTCTACGGAGAAACTCTGGTTGAGCTGGGAAAGAAAAACAAAAACATAGTGGTCCTCGATGCTGACCTTTCAAAATCCACGATGAGCTGTTTGTTCCAGGACGCTTTTCCTGACCGCTACTTTGAGATGGGAATCGCCGAAGCGAACATGACCTCTTTTGCTGCAGGGCTTTCCCTGACGGGAAAAATCGCCTTTGTCAATTCCTTTGCCGTGTTCGCTTCGGGGAGGGCCTATGACCAGAATCGTGTGGGAATCTGTATCCCTCGGCTCAATGTGAAAATTGTGGGATCGAGTGCCGGTCTTTCCGACTTTGGGGACGGTTCCACCCACCAAGCCGTCGAGGATATCGCTCTAATGCGCGCACTCCCCAACATGACAGTGCTGGTTCCCGCCGACGGCAATGAAACCCGAAAAATGATCCGAGTGATTACTGATTATAAAGGTCCCGTTTACGTCAGGATCAACCGGAACGACATGCCGGATGTTGTCCCCGATGACCAGGAATTCGAAATCGGAAAAGCCTATCTCCTCCGTGATGGACGCGATGCTGTTATATTCGCCATGGGTTTTATGGTCTCCAAAGCCCTTAAGGCGGCAGAAGGTCTGGAAAAGGAAGGTCTGTCGGTCAAGGTGGTCAACGTGAGCACCCTGAAACCCACGAAGGATGAGGAAATCCAGAAATTCGCCCGGGGCACAAAAGGAATCGTCACCGTGGAGGAACACTCTCTGATCGGCGGACTGGCCAGTGTCGTCACCTACAGTTTGCGAGGGCATGGAATTCCGATAGAGACCATCGGGATCGAGGATAAATTCGGACAGTCCGCCCTGAATTACGATGAACTCCTGGAAGAATACGGACTAACGGAAAAACAAATTAGCCGGGCCGTACGTAGGTCATTGAGGATCGATAAAAAGGCTGCTGAATAGGTCCTTCGATGAAGATAATCCAGAACAAACGGCAATCTAAGATTTTAGGAAACTGATTAATGAACTGTTCTAATCGATGGCAAAAATCAGCTTCCGAAAACCCTGGAAATGAATACGGCAATTTTGCGAAAGGAGAAGCAATATGAAAAAAATGGGATTTATTGGGCTTGGCATCATGGGAAAACCCATGGCTAAAAACCTACTCAAAGCCGGTTATCCTCTTACCGTTTATGACCTCCGCTCTGAGAAGGTGGAGGAGGTAGTGGCCACAGGTGCGGAAAGAGCCGAATCATCAAAGGACGTGGCTGAAAAAAGCGAAGTCATTATCACTATGCTCCCCAACTCGCCGGAGGTCAAAGATGCCGTCCTCGGAGAAAACGGCATCATCGACGGGGTGAAGCCGGGCACGATTCTGATCGACATGAGCTCCATCGCTCCCCTTGCCTCAAAAGAAATCTCCAATAAATTGAAAGAAAAGGGCGTCACCATGCTCGATGCCCCGGTGAGCGGCGGAGAACCGAAGGCGGTTGATGGAACCCTAGCCATCATGGTGGGCGGAGCCCAAGAGACATTCGATGATGTCAAGCCGATACTCGAAGTCATGGGCGCTTCAGTCACTAGAGTCGGGGAAATCGGCAGTGGGAATACCGTCAAGCTAGCCAACCAAATCATTGTCGCTCTCAACATCGCCGCCATGTCTGAAGCCATGGTCCTGGCCACAAAAGCGGGGGTGGATCCGGAAAATGTTTTCCATGCCATCCGCGGTGGTCTTGCGGGTAGCACTGTCCTAGATACCAAGATGCCTCTCGTGCTTAAAGGAAATTTTAAACCCGGTTTCCGGATCGAATTGCACATCAAGGATCTGATGAACGCCTTGGATACAGCCCACCAACTGAGCGTTCCGGTGCCGCTATCAAGCCTGGCTATGGAAATCATGCAGGCCCTTAAGGTGGACGGCAAGGCAGGAGATGACCACGGCGGGATCATCCAGTTTTATGAAAAGCTGGCTCAGACCGTGGTCCGGAAATAAAACTCCATATGCCGGTACTTTTAAAACATCGACAATGTCCACATGAGAACAACTTTTCATGGATCGTTAATTAAGTGGACCGCAGGAGCCATTTTCCTGATTGCGCGGTAATAGCAAAAAATGGCTTGATAAAATACGCATCCATATTTTTAATAAGCTGAGGATAATAAATGATAAGGAGAACCCGATGAAAAAAACCTGGTCCTGCATTATGAGTCTCGTTCTACTCGCCCCCATAATACTATCTGTAGAACAATCCGGGACTGGGATTGTCCGGATGGAAGAAAAGCCGATTACCATCCCAACATATCTGATAAACGCTCCTGAACGCAATCCCATATTTTATTCGCCCACAAACTATCAGGGCGCACAGAAGAGGATTTATCCCTACCCATATCTCGGATACCTGTCCAATGATATAGTCAATCAAACATATAAAGGTTTGTTTCTTGAAAATGAGTATATTAAAATCTGTGTGCTTCCTGAGCTCGGCGGAAGACTGTATATAGCCCAGGACAAAACCAACGGCTACGACTTTATCTATCATAACAGAGTCATTAAACCGGCTTTGATCGGAATGGTCGGGGCGTGGATTTCAGGAGGAATCGAATGGAACATCCCCCACCACCACAGGGCTTCGACGTTTATGCCTGTCGATTACACCTTGCAGGAAAATGCTGATGGCAGCAAAACCATCTGGGTCGGTGAATACGAAAAACGGCATCAAACCCGGTGGGTGGTGGGTTTGACGCTTTATCCTGGCAAAGCCTACGTGGAGATCACTCAAAGGATTTTTAACACGACACCCTATGTCCACAGTTTTCTTATGTTCGCCAACGCCGCCGTTCATGCCAACACGAATTATCAGGTCATTTTTCCACCCGATGTTGAACAGGCTGTATTCCATACCAAGAATGAATTTACGACATGGCCCATTGCCAGGCAATACTACAGGGGCATAGACTTCACCAAAGGAGTGGATGTCAACTGGTGGAAGAACATCTCCTCGCCGACTTCGTTTTTTGCCTGGGATACCAAAATGGACTTTATGGGTGGAATCGATCACGGCCAAAAGGCCGGGACCGTCCTCGTAGGGAACCATCACATCTTCCCCGGTAAAAAGGTCTGGTACTGGGGGAACAATGAAGTCCAAAGATTGTGGGATCAGATGCTGACCGACAGCGACGGACCCTACCTCGAGCTGATGATGGGGATGTACTCTGACAATCAGCCGGACTACAGCTGGAATTCTCCATACTCGGCCAAATACGGAATGATGTACCTGTTTCCTATCCAACATATGTCTTCTATCAAAAACGCCAACAAGGATTTTGCCATAAATCTTGAATTAGCAGAGGATTCCGCAATTGTTCAGGCGTATGCGACTTCTTCTTTTCAAAACATCAACTTGGTTTTAACAAAAGGGAGACACACTCTCTATTCCGAAAAAATTACCGTTGATCCCATTCATCCTTTCTCCAAACAGATACCTCTCGACAGTCTGATGAAGCCCGAAGGTTTAAAATTGGCACTCCTTTCTGGGCAAGGTAAGGAATTGATTTCTTATACCATTGATCCCCGAAAGAACAAACCATTCTCCGATGAGTATCATCCGCCTAGGGAACCTCGGGATTATAAGAGTGCTGACGAACTGTTCCTCATTGGTTTGAGATTAGAACAATTCGGAAATCCGCATTATGATCCTTTGAAATACTACAAAGAAGCGCTCAAAAGAAATCCCAAACATCTCTTGACCAATACGCAAATGGGGATCTGGTATTTAAAAAAAGGCCTCTATAGCCAAGCTGAAAAAAAGCTGCAGATCGGTGTTGACCAGGTCACGGGTAACCATACATCTCCCAAACATGGAGAACCCTTGTATTATTTAGGGGTCTCTTTGTTCCAGCAAGAACGATTGGATGAAGCCTATGACTTGCTCTACAAAGCGACCTGGAATGATGAATGGACCTCCGCAGCATATTATTTAATATCGAAGATCGACTGCCGAAGGGGTAATTTGGAAAGAGCTCTTGGGCATATCAACCGAGCGGTCGCGGGCAATAACAACAACATTGAAGCTCTGAATCTGAAATCCATGATACTTCGTCATTCGGGCCTGGATGAAGAAGCCACAAAAATGATTATAGAAGCCCTTTCCTTGGACCCGCTGAATCTTACGGCACTCAACGAAAAATACAAGTTAACCAGGTCTTTAAAACAAGGGCAAAATCAGAAAAAAATAAAAAACGATCTTATGAACATATTCCGGGATGAACCGGACAACTACCTGGAAACAGCCGCCCGATATGGCAGGGCAGGCTTCTACCAGGATGCCATTGAATTGTTACACCACGCTGTAGATTCCAATCTAATAAGGCTGAACACTTCTCCCATGATATATTATTACCTGGGCTATTATTACAGCCGGCTGGGTCAAAATGAAAAGAAAAATCACTTTTTCAAAAAGGCGGCACTTCTACCTCTCGATTATTGTTTTCCGTATGGACATTCATCCTTTCTTGCCTTAAAATGTGCAATAGCTCACAATCTCAGCGATGCCCATGCGCATTACTTACTCGGGAATCTGTATGCGGATAATGAGCCTTCCAAAGCTCTGAAAGAATGGGAGAAGGCCATAAAAATCAAGAACACAATGGCGACGGCGTACCGGAATATGGCTTTTATCGAAGCCCATATCTTCGACAATATGCCCAAAGCAATCGAACACATCCAACAAGCGATACTATTAAACCCGCAAGATCCTCTGCAACTGTTGGAGGCGGATATCTATTATGCTGACGCACGGCTATCTCTCGAGAAACGGCTAAACAGCCTATCCGAACACAGCAAAATAATTGCAAATTCGGATAAGCTGGCGATACGTAAAATCAGTCTGGACAATTTTGCGGGGCTTTATGATGAAACGATTCACGAACTGGAAAGCAGACATTTTCGTATGGCAGAAAACACGCACATAAATCCTCACATGGAATGGACAAATGCGCATCTTTACAGAGGGATTACATCTTTATCACAGAAAGCATATGAAAAGGCGTTGAAAGATTTTCATAAGATACTTGAATTCCCGAGAAATCTGGAGATCGCCAGAGATGCAAAAATCGGGATAGCCTATTACTGGATGGGAAAAACATGCCAAGCCATGGGAAAGAGCAAAATGGCAGGAGAGATGTTCAGTCAAATGGTTGCCTACACAAGCCGATATGGATGGGGTGCCCGACCCCTTGCTCTGGTCGCTTTCTACCAGGGATTGGCCCACCGAGAACGCGACGAAACAGATCTCGCTGATAAGCTCTTTCATAAGCTTATTTCTGACGGCAAGGATGCTCTCAACGATGACCTCCACGATGGATTGGATCTGAGGGGCATCAGAGTAAGGCAGCAGGCTGCAGATAAAAAAGCTGGTGCCTATTTTTCTATGGGGCTAGGTCATTTTGGACTCGGTCAAACGGCCCAGGCCGAATCCATGTTCAGGAAGGCCTTGGAAATTTTTCCCGCTCACATCGATGCGCATAATTTTTTTACTAATAAAAATTTCCTTAATCTTCTGGAATAAAGTATCATGTCCAGGAAATTATCTCTCCTAGATTGAGAGCATAGTGAAAGAAAAATTGGAAAGGTGATCATGAAAAAACCGATGACAACACGCAGAGAGTTTTTAAAGAAAGCCGGCCTGAGTGCCGCGACCTTAGGGTCAGGAGCAGCTTCCTGGTCATGGTCGAAGATTTTGACCGGCCAAGGAAGCAGGAAAACCCGACCGAATATTCTCTTTATCTGCACAGATTATCAATCCGGTGAGGATGTCCCATCGCTGGGCTCCCCGTTTCTGGACATGCCGGCCCTGGACCGGCTATGCCAGAACGGCGTGGTGTTCAGCAGGCACTACAGCACGGCACCTGTGTGTATGCCCGCACGCTACACTTGGATCACCGGTCAATATCCACACACGCACGGCATGTGGGGTAACTATGACAGCTGGGTTCCCGAGGACAGCCCACTCCTGATGGAATTGCTGGGCAAGCACGGATTCTACACCCTGGGGATTGGTAAAATGCATTTTAAACCATGGGACAGGATGGCCGGTTTTCACCGGCAGATCCTTGCTGATCGTAAGGGGAATATTGAAAGTGACAAAGAATACCAAGACGATTATGCCAAGTTTCTTGCCAAACATAACCTGACCCGCTGGGACTACTTGAAGCTGCAGTATGAGTCAGAACTTCCCCATACGTATGACTGGCCGTTTCCCCAGGAATGCCACATAGACCATTATGTAGGTACCCAGGCGCAAAGAGTTATTGAACAAGGAGAACTGGATGACAAGAAACCCTGGTTCCTCTGGGTTTCTTTTAACGGGCCGCATAATCCCTGGGATCCTCCTGCCGAGTTCTCGAGACCCTACCTAAAGATGGATCTGCCTCCTCCTCGAACATACACCGGTGAACTTAAGGACAAGCCCATGGGGAATACTGGAGCTCGATATGGATATACGCGGGAAGTGGCCGATTATATTGACCAGTATCCTGATCGTGCTCAGAAGTACATCAAACATATACGGGCAGGACACTATGGAGGCCTGACCTTTATCGACAGGCAGCTCTCGGGAATCCTGAAAGCTCTGGAAAAGAAGGGCGAGTTAGAGGATACGATCATCATCTATACGGCTGATCATGGATCACTCCTCGGGGATCATGGAAGCTTTCACAAGGGATTAATTTATGAAAGGTCCACCCATGTGCCGTTCATCGTCCACTGCCCAAAAATATTCAAGCCTCGATACACCGATTCACTAACGGGACACGTGGACCTCATGCCTACCATCCTCTCTCTTGCCGGATCGCCGATCCCGGCTGAAGTCGAGGGAAAGAACATCACACCGATATTGACTGGTGAAAAAAAATCCATTCAAGATCACGTGATTATCGAAATATCCCACAACATCGGAATCATATCCGACCGCTGGAAAATATTCATCTATAATAACGGAGAAGGAGAGCTCTATGACATCAAAAATGATCCGGACGAGCTGAAAAATCTCTACTCCGATCCCCAATACACGAAGATCAAGGAAGAATTAAAAAACCACCTGATCGCTTTCCGTTCAGAGTATGCCCAAAAATTTAAAGTCAATCCACCCAAGCCTTCTGTGGTTAAAAAAGAATATCGCTTCAGCCAGGGCGATATCTTGAAGCAGGGAAAAGAGCCTTTTCCACCACCGCAGGGAGGAAAGTCGATTCATGTACGGGCTGTCATCGCGCCTGCCAACAACACACCTCCCGAAGGGGCTATCTTTGTCTGTGAAGAGACGATTGGGGCCTGGCCGTCCAGACCGCCACAAAATGGATATGCCCTCTATATTAATAACGGCCGACCCGCCATGGGTGTACGCCTCTGGAATGAGGATATCATCGTCCAGGCTGAGGACAAGCTTCCTGATGGCGAGGTGGTGCTGAAGGGCATCTTGACAAAGGATGGCCATATCACGTTGAAGACGAACGGAAAAACAGTTGCCACTGGAAAAGTACTTAGCTCTCTCCCTGTCCGATACGGTCGACAGGAAGTCGTAGCGCCTTATATCCACGTGGGTGTGGGACACGAATGGGGTAAAGCAATTGGCGACTATAACCATGAAGCTGACTTTGATGGCAAGATCAGTGAGGTAATCCTGAGGGTTGATTAACACATTCTTGTGAAGTCGCTTAATAAATTATAAGGAAAGGGTGAAAACATGAATGTCATTCAAACAAAAAAGATCGTAATCCTTTTGGTCATCCTGTCATTATTTTCCTGTGCCAAAGAGGAAACCCTGCATGAAAAGGAAAAGGCTGGTCTCTCTTCTCCTTCTCAAATACTCTTGAATGAAAATTTTTTCGGATGGGATTCGATTGCCTTACGCAATGATTTTGTGCAGCTCGACGTTGTTCCTGAACTTGGAGGCAAAATCATGGGGTATGACTTCCAGGGATATCAGGTGATCTGGCATGACCCAACGATGGAAGGAGTTGTTGATCACGACCAGGGATACAGACAAGGAGAAAAATGGGTTAATCCCGGTGGCGCCAAAATCTGGCCTGCCCCTCAGGGTCGAGGTGAAGGGCAATGGTCTGGGCCTCCCGATAATGTTCTCGATGCTGCTGCCTATGAATATACATACGACGAAAAGACTATTACGGTGATAAGCCCAAAGGATGACGGAGAAGGCCGATCAGGACTACAGTATAGACACACTTATTCTCTTCTTCCCTCCAGCACCGTTGTAAATCTGGATCTAACCATGGCCAATGTTGTTGATCGACCGGTCAAATGGTCATTATGGCTACTCGCCACTCTTCCCGCAGATCGTAAATTCACCATCTATGTCCCCGTCGATAAGGGAAACTGGCATGTGATGTACGGTGATGAGAAGAATCCCCAGTGGGAGGGCGTTGAAGACGGGATTTTTCGAGCACGTTACAAAAACTTTACAGGGAAAGTCGGCATGATAGCCAGAGAAGGATGGGCCACGTGGTTCGATGAGAAAAAAGGTATGGTCTTCACAATGATGTTCGATATCGAAGAAAGCGCTGAATATCCTGATAAGGGCAGCAATATTGAAATATGGATGCTCGGGTCCGATGTCCCTGAGAAAAACAACGTGGAACTGGAGACCCTGGGACCGCTCTTAACGCTCTCTCCCGGCGGAACTGGATCTTTGAATGTGAAGTGGGGAGTGTGCCGCGCTTCTGCCGTCAAAAGAGTCGTCCCTGCAGGTGTGATAGCTGAAGAACTTGCTTTGATGGACGGGACTATAAAAGGGAAATTGGGAGTCTTCTACAGCGGGAGGATGCAAGCGCTATATTTCGACCAGCAGGGAAGACAGATTGGCTTGAAAAGCTTGATGGAGGTTTCGCCTAAGGCCGAGATTCACGTCTCACAAGCACTGACAGATATTCCTTCAGCCGTTCATCGTGTGCGTTTTCAACTGGTTAATGATGCCACGGAATTCATCGGTGTTCTGGGTGAAGTCCAATTGAAAGATTTATGATTAATTTATGAAAAAAAATAAAGGAGAGGCTACCATGAAATTATTGGCAAAATGGATGATTTTCGCTGTCTTCTTGTTTACAGTCCTCACAGTATCTTGGGCTGAGAAAAGCGATGATCTTGTCAAACCAGTTTTATTGACAGATGTGGATATCGATGATGCGTTCTGGGCACCGCGAATAGAGATCAATCGTACTGTATCCATACCCCATGCCATCAGAATGTGTGAGAAGTCAGGCGGGTCAAACAGCTCGGCTATGTATAAGGTTATTGAAAGCGCGGCTTACACGCTGGCAAAACATTCTGATCCGGAAGTTAAAGAGTACGTGACTGGGTGGGTGGACAGAATCATTCCGGAGATTCTACCAGACAAATCCGGGAAAACTTGGAATGATCTAGGCTGGGAGAACAGTCTGTATGAAGCCGGTCATTTTTTTGAGGCTGCTGTGGCGTGCTACCAGAGTTTAGGAAACAAAAAGATTTTGGATGCGGCCATAAAAATCGCCGATTACCTCGATGCCATTTTTGGCCGCGGAAAAAGATATGACGCACCGGGCCACCAAGAGATCGAAGTTGGACTGGTGAAACTTTATCGTCTGACTGGAAACGACAGATATTTAAAACTGGCCAAGTTTTTCCTCGATCAACGAGGCCGTGCTCAGGATTTCTTCGGTCGCAGGCTCTACGGAGAATATTCGCAGGATCACGAGCCGGTGACGCGGCAAAGCCGGGCCGTGGGACACGCGGTCAAGGCGACTTACATGTACATGGGTATGAGCGATGTGACCGCGCTGACCGGAACGGACGATTACATGGCCTCTTTACACAGAATCTGGGAAGACGTCGTGACCAGAAAAATCTACATCACCGGCAGCATAGGAAGCCGCCGTCTTTTTGAGGGCTTCGGCGATGAATACGAGCTCCCCAATTTCACCTGCTGGGATGAAACCTGCGCGGCCATCGGGAGCATCATGTGGAATCACCGCCTCTTCCTGCTGGAACGTGATTCCAGGTACATCGACGTGATGGAGCGCACCCTCTACAACGGCTTTCTCGTCGGGATATCCTTGAGTGGGGATCGCTTCTTTTATCAAAATCTGCTCAAATCCTTTGGAGATTTCGAGCGGAATGCCTGGTTTGGGATTCCTTGCTGCCCTCCGAATGTTGCCCGTCTTCTGGCCTCATTGGGCGCTTATATCTACGCCAAATCCGGAAACGATATCTATGTTAACCTCTTTATCGGTAGCCAGGCCAAGATCAAAACCGGCCGGAATACCGTACATTTCAAACAAGAGACTCGGTACCCCTGGGAAGGCAAGGTCAAGATGACTATCCATCCGGAACGACCCGGAGAATTCACGATTTACGTCCGCATTCCCGGATGGGCACAGAACCAGCCTCTTCCGGGCGATCTGTACCAGTATAAGAACAAGAGTGATGAGCAAGTGACGATCAGCGTCAACGGCGAGCCTCAGGTTATAGATGTAGAGAAAGGTTATGCCAGGATTAAAAGAAAATGGAATAAGGGAGATATTATAGAACTTGATTTACCGATGCCAGTGCGGCGCATTCTGGCCCATGAGAAAGTGAAGGATGATAGGGGAAAGGTCGCGCTAGAACGGGGGCCGGTTGTCTATTGTGCAGAGTGGTTCGATAACAAGGGAAACGTATTGAACCTGCTCGTTCCCAATGACGTAGTCTTCAAAACCGAGTACCGAAAAGACCTGTTAGATGGAGTTGGGATTATCACCGGAAAAGTTCTTGCATTAAGCCCCGGCAAAGATAAGGTAACCGTGGAAAGGAAGGAGCACGGCCTGGTGGCGATTCCCTATTACACCTGGGCCAACCGCGGTAAGGGGGAAATGGCCGTATGGCTAGCCCGAGATGAGTCGAAAGTCAAGTTGCCTCCTGTGCCAACAATTGCCTCGACGAGTCGGGTAAGCTCATCGCCGAGCAGGCCGAGTACTGCGCCGGGAATCGGCAACCACAAAGCTCTCTTTGATCAGATGGAACCGACTCATTCATCAGATGGGTCTTTTTCTTATTTTCGGCTGATTCCCCGAGAAGGCAGCAAAGGATGGGTACAGTATGATTTTAAAGCCCCCGCAGAGGTTTCTTCTGTGGAAGTGTACTGGCTGGATGATAACCGATTTTGTAAACTCCCTAAATCATGGAGTGTGCTTTATAAGGATGGAGAAAACTGGAAGCCGGTCAAAAATCATGAACCATATGAGTTGCAAAGGGATACATTCAACAAAGTCAGCTTTGATCCGGTCAGGACCGATGGGCTGCGTCTCGAAATAAAACTCCAGAGGACGTTCTATTTTGCCGGCCAGATAGGTCCTCCGGACGGAAGTGGCCTAAGTGGAAAGCCTGTCGAGTGGTACGAGTGCGGCATCATCGAATGGCGCGTTAAATAAAATTCAGTCAAAGAAAGAAGGTTTTCATGTCCAGAAAATTATCAGTGTTACTGCTTTTATTAGCTTTGTTTTTTGTTTGCCGAGTCTTTGCGGAAGAAAAAGCTATAGGTCCTGTTAAACCTGTCCTCCTGAACCAGGTTCAGCTTCTAGCTGGTGAATTCAGCAAGCGCTTCAACTTGAATCGCCGGTATGTCATGAGCCTTAAGAATGAGAACCTGCTCCAAAATTTCTACCATGAAGCCGGCCTGTGGAATCCTCGATTTAGGAACTCAGCGTGGGGAGGCACTAGCCGTGGCGATGACATTCACTGGGGATGGGAGACGCCGACAAGTCAGGTACGCGGGCATTTTTTTGGCCATTGGCTTTCCGCCGCTGCGCACATATATGCCTCAACTGGTAACGGGGAGGCAAAGGCAAAGGCGGATTACATCGTTGCCGAACTGGCTCGCTGTCAGGAAAGAAACGGTGGCGAATGGGCAGGATCCTTTCCCGAGAAATACCTCCATTGGATCTCCGAAGGGAAAAGGGTATGGGCGCCTCATTACACCATACACAAGACCTTTATGGGCTTGATCGATATGTATAAACTCGCCGGTAACAAACAGGCTTTGGAAATTGCTGGAAAATTTGCAAAATGGTTTCATCGTTGGACACGGCAATTCTCGCGAGCACAAATGAATGATATCCTGGATGTTGAGACCGGAGGTATGCTCGAGGTATGGGCGGATCTGTATGGTATCACTAAAAATAAGATGTATCTCGACCTCATCGAAAAATACAATCGGCCACGGCTTTTTGATCCATTATTAAAGGGTGAAGATCCTTTAACAAACGAGCACGCGAATACCACAATTCCAGAAGCCCAAGGAGCGGCACGAGCCTATGAGGTAACGGGCGAAGTCCGCTGGCGCAAGATAGCCGAAGCCTACTGGAAAAGCGCCGTTACAGATCGAGGATATTTTTGCACCGGCGGTCAGACGAGTTGTGAAGATTGGACGCCGCCTTATGAAATGTCCGCACGATTAGGACCATTAAATCAGGAACATTGTACAGTTTACAACATGATCAAATTAGCGGATTACCTGTTCCGCTGGACTGGCGATGTGACGTACGCCGATTACATTGAACGAAATATCTATAATGGTATTCTTGCACAACAACATCCCGAAACTGGCATGATCGCTTACTTTTTGCCCTTGCACGGCGGTGCAAAAAAAATCTGGGGCTCCCCTACCGTTGATTTCTGGTGCTGTCATGGATCACTTGTCCAGGCGCATACCAAACATAATCAATATGTTTATTATCAAGATGAAGAAGGTTTGGCGATTGCCCAGTATATTCCGACGGAAATGACCTGGGAACATAACGGAGTTGCGATAAAGCTCCGCCAGCAATTCGACACAGAATCCGGGCAGCGTCGAAGAATCCACAAAGCCGGAGATCCCACTCATCGTCCCAATCGCTGGGTCATCGATTGCACCGTAAAATGTGAAAAGCCCATTGAATTCTCTTTGCGTTTCCGACTGCCCTGGTGGCTAAGTGGGAAACCCAGTATCACTATAAATGGAAAGGTCCAATCTGTAAAATCAGGGCCGTCTAGTTTTTATACAATCCGACAGACTTGGAAAGACGACCGAATTCGCCTTGTTTTCCCCAAGTCCTTGTCATTCTGTCCACTGCCCGACAGACCAAATACTATCGCTTTCATGTATGGACCGGTAGTCCTGGCAGGCTTATGTGATGAAGAACGTATCTTGTATGGGAATATAAATGATCCTTCGTCGATCTTAATACCTGATAATGAGCGGCACGGGAGACCATGGTCACGCATGTACCGGACGATAAATCAGGATCGAGGGCTGCGATTTATTCCGCTTTATGAAGTCGTTGATGAGACATACACTGTGTATTTTCCTGTTCTGAAAAAGCGTTGATGGCAGAAAATTAGTGGGAGGCTGGCTGGAACACGTGATCCGAAATCATCTCGGTCGTCCCACGCTAATGTATGCTATCCTAGCTCAAGGTAGCGTGAAAGGAGCTTACAAACAGGCTGCTCCTTGGGATTAAAAATCTCAAGCTACGTATCGAAGGCCAACGGTGCGTTGATACGGATCTGTGCTATTACTGAAAGTGGAGAAACTGCCCCATTAAGACAAAAATGATGTGGAGGGATGACGTTCAGCTACGACCTGAATTTTTCTGATCCATTCTATCTGAGTCTGAAAAGTATCGTGAGGTTTATATCTTTTAATAAATTTGGAGAGATTGGGTCCGACGACATTTATCTGACTTTCATCGAAATTTCCAAGACCGGCATCTCCGCACCACTTCAGATACTGGAGGTATCGGGGTTCGACTCCCATCAGCTTGATCCCGATTGCGTCCACGGCAATACTGTCAGTCCCTGCAAGGGCGATCCGGTGCTGTACAGGTGAACCTCCAACAGGCCCGTTTCCCTCCATGCCTTCAAAGCCGTCAAGAACGGCCAGATCAGGCAGGATCTTATCGGCCAGCAGAAACATGTTTTTTGTCAGATATTCCGCGTATTGAGCTCCCATTCTTCCGCCGTGCATTTTTACTTTATCATTTTCCTTTCGTCCTAGTTTCAATGGTGAGGCCATGATGATGTTTTTAGTCGTAAGCGAAGCAACAACTGTATCGTGCGTTTTCGGACGGCAAACTGAGATTACATAATTATTCTTATCCAACAAGGCTTTTATTATACGGACACGAGTTACAGCGCCATCACTCTGTACGATGTTGCCGACCTCGATCGTCGGTTCGGCATTTAGGTCCATGAAGTGTACATTATACTCTTTTTTCAGAGCGTTGTAGCCGTACTGGTCAAAACAACGCATTGTATCAGCGCCTGCTGACGACTCGGCGATGATAATCTGTCGATCGGTAATCCGTTTCAAAAATTCGAGTACCCCTCGGACCGCGTCGACATGGGTGGCGCACAGAGGCCTCCCGCTCACGACCAAATTGGGCTTTATGACAATCTGACGATTGCCCACCGACGATTTTACTGTTTTCTCTATAGGCAGGAGAACGTCATAGATCATCTGTCGGCGGTCCGATCCAGTCCTGAAATAGATTGTATTTGGAGAAAGCTGAAGGGGTAGTACTGACGCACCGTATCGCGGAACAGGAAAACCGAGGGCAAGGCCAGCCGACCCAATGAAAAGTCTCTTGAGAAACTCCCTTCTACTGCTAAGCATTCTTAACCTCCTTGTTATGTTTATTTTTCTAATAAATTTAGTTTATTAGTGTTCGTAAAAACAGATGAGCCTTAATCTTTCGGCATCTTAATTTCTTTCCTTATGTTTGAGCATGGCTTTTAAAAATTTGAGCTTATCCTGAAAAATTCGTTTTGGAGCGAAGAGATTTATTTATCCGGCCAGGGCAGAACGTTTGTGCGCTCGGCCCAAGATTGCCACATGGATGCCATCTTGTCAACGAGATCGGGGTTCTTTGCGGCCAGGTTGTTTATCTCAGTCCGGTCGGCTTCAAGGTCATACAGTTCCCAAGGTCCCTTCTTGGTCGCAGCAACAAGTTTCCATTTGCCCCTACGGATTGCTCGATTGCCTTCATGTTCAAAATAGATGGCCCCACGATCTAAAGGCTTGTTTTTGAAAGCAGGAAAAAGGCTCTTGCCTTCCATGGGAAGGATCTCAGAATCCTTGCGTTCATGAGGGTAATCTGCGCCTGCAATATCGACCAAAGTCGGCATGATATCAATCAAATGTCCTGGTTGGTGGCAAAGCTCACCGCGTGCTTGAATACGAGAAGGCCAATGCACGATCAATGGTGTAGACACCCCCCCTTCGTGAACCCATGACTTATAGAGCCGGAAGGGTGTGTTCGAGGCATTGGCCCACGGAATACCGTAGCTTTGATATGTATCTTCCGGCCCGGGCATCACAGAAGGGAAATTCCCTCTTTTCACCAGTCGGCCATCCCGAGTCTTTTCAGGAGAATAATCGAGAAACCATGTATTGGACTTATCAAATTCTTCGGCGCATCCTCCATTATCAGCCAGGAAAAGGATTAAACTGTTATCTAGACGTTCTGTTTTTTCCAACGCGGAGATAATCCGGCTAATGCCCTGGTCCATTCGGTCGATCTGAGCAGCGTATACCTCCATCCGCCGCGCCTGCCACTTTTTACTCTCTTCCTCCTTCCACGACAGCACACGGGGATCGCGTTCCGTCATCTTCCACTTTGCATCAACGATGCCCATCTCGATCATTCGCTTGTGCCTTTGTTCACGCAGGGCGTCCCAACCGATATCATATCTTCCCTTGTATCTCGCAATATCCTCCTCCAGCGCATGCAGAGGCCAGTGCGGAGAAGTGTAGGCCACGTATAGGAAAAATGGCTTATTAAGTTGTCTTTGTTTATGTTCACTGATAAACTTCACAGCATAGTTGCTGATGGCATCAGTATAGTAAAAACCTTCAGGTAGAGACTCGATAAATTCGTTTTCATAAGTCAGAGTTGGGGGATTATAATAGCTCCCGGAGCCGCTTATTGTGCCAAAAAAGCGGTCGAATCCACGCTGGCAAGGCCAGTTGTGTTTCTCTCCATCAGCCTTCATGAATCTAGTCACATGCCATTTTCCGCTCATATAGGTCGAATAACCGGAATTTTTTAACACCTCTCCGATTGTTAAACAATGGCTGTTGAGATCTCCGCGATAACCATCAAGGCCCCGGTCGCTCATCATATGCCCGACACCTGCCTGATGCGGATAAAGACCCGTGAGCAGACTTGCCCGTGTCGGACAACAACGGGCCGTGTTGTAGAAGTGGGTGAAACGAATGCCTCCATTTGCTAAGCGATCGATGTGAGGTGTTCGGATTTCTCCACCATAGCATCCGACATCGGAAAAACCCATGTCGTCTGCCATGATAAGAATGATGTTGGGCCGGCTTGGCAATGGCCTGCATCTTATATGAAGCTCGTTTGTCGCTATCACAGCGGTACCCAGCCCCAAAGTTTTCAGGAAATCCCGTCGAGTGTAGTTGTTTCTATTCATCTTTATATATCCTTAAAAAGATTTTGATAAAATTATAATGATGTATCGATCTTTAATGAGTTCGGAAGGAGTGCAAGTTAGGGATTTTTTCGTTGATGGCTTAATTATGATTGTGTTAACGATCACGGTCTTAATTAAAAAATATTGATTTTTTGCTTTTTGTCAAGTCGGTTTTATATGAAATTATAAAAGAATTACAAATTTTATTTGACAATAATGAGGAGATATTCTAAAAATGTGCATGTACGTTAACAATAATTTTATGGGGTAGAACAAAAAAAATGAAGAAGAAATTTACTCGCCGTAATATACTGACCATGGGTTACAAGGGAATTAGCTGTGGGCTTACAGCTTGGATTTTGCCTAAAAATCTATTCACAGGCAAAGGAGGAAGGAGTAAAAGTCTCGGAGAAAATAAGAGATACAATGTTCTTTTTATAGCCGTGGATGATCTCAGGCCCCAACTGGGTTGTTATGGACACGGGCAAATTATTTCTCCCAACATTGACCGGCTGGCTAAGAGCAGTATGATTTTTCAACGCGCCTATTGCCAGCAGGCGCTCTGTGCACCGTCACGCGCAAGCACACTCAGTGGCTGCCGTCCGAGCACGACAAATGTTCATGATCTGACAACGCCCCTGCGAAGTGTGATGCCCGATGTGGTGACATTGCCTCAGCACTTTAAGAATCATGGTTACCACGCTGTATCGTTGGGCAAGATCTATCACCATCGAGACAAAGATGATCCGAAAGCGTGGAGTGAGGCTCCAGGAGGGGCGAGATGGAACGAATCCCCAGGAGGCCCCAGAGGATTTTGGCCTGGATATGTATCCGAGGAAGTGGAGGAGCTGCGCCAGCGGTTGTGGGAGGAATCTGGAAAAAAGCAGCCCTTTGACGAGATACTTGGCCCTCCTGTGGAAGCGGCCGACGTCCCTGATGATGCTTATCCGGATGGTCAGCTTGCTATACTTGCCGTTGAAACTTTGCGTCGTATCAAGGAACGAACCTTTTTCCTGGCTGTGGGCTTTTACAAACCTCATTTAGCCTTTGCCTGCCCTAAGAAATACTGGGATCTTTACCAACGTGAGGAAATTGACCTGGCAGATAACGCGTTCAGACCAAAAGGGACGCCGGATATCGCCCTGCATAACTGGGGCGAACTCCGTGCCTACCATGGCATACCCAAGACAGGGCGACTATCTGAAGCACAGGCTCGAGAGTTGGTTCATGGTTATTATGCCTGTGTGAGTTATGTGGACACCCAGATTGGCCGTGTGATTGATGAACTTGAACGTCTCGGACTGCGTGATAAAACGATCATTGTTCTTTGGGGTGACCATGGCTGGAATCTCCGTGAGCATGGCCTCTGGTGTAAGCACTCCAATTTCGAAACCTCCGTTCATTCACCGCTTATTATCAGCGTTCCGGGTCAGAAAACTGGAAGACAAAAGACCAAGGCACTCGTGGAGTTTGTGGATATATATCCTTCGCTGTGCGAGCTGTGCGGTCTCCCGCTCATTGAGCAGCTGGAGGGGACGAGTTTTGTGCCTCTTTTGAAAAATCCCGGTCGCTCCTGGAAAAAGGCTGTCTTCAGTGAGAGCGCTCGTGGGAAAACGATTGGCTATTCAATAAAGACAGATAGGTACCGCTACACGGAATGGGGGAAAGATGGCAAAGAAGGCGTGGAGCTTTATGACCATCAAAATGATCCTCAAGAGAACGTGAACATAGCATCATCCGCAAAGAATAGAAAGGTAATCCGAAACTTACGGGAGATGCTTCATGATGGCTGGCGTGCGGTTTTGCCGGAATAAAACAGAAAAGTGTGTTAGTTTTTTGCTCTTAAATTTCATTTCCTGAGGGCAGAACATGATATTGAAAATTGCCAATGCCCATACCATGAGCCGCGTGTCGTGTTGCAGTCTTATTCGAGCCTCAGTAGCTTAGCGCTTTTGGGCTTTATCTAGAGTGGGAACATCCTCTCTATTTTTTCAAACGAAAATACATACGATATGGTAAATCGTATCGAACCCGATAGAATGGTTCGAAGAATCCGGTCGATTGCCACAAGCTACGGAACACCAAAGACTTCTCCTCAGACACAAGACATTCGGAAAAATCTTTAAGGCTTAATACTGATGGTGAATCCTGGACCTGAACCAAAACTAACGGCCCGTACGTCACGGCGAAGAGATGGGGATGCTGTTTATCGACCGGAACCAATTTGAGTTGCATGTGGATCCTGAATTTCACCCGGTCGCCGGGATTCCATTCCTGCTCAATCTCAGCCCAAGTTCCGGGCTTGCAGACAATATCAATTTTTGCTCCGTTCAATTCAACCGTGGCGCTCTGTGCCCATTCTGGCACCCGGAACCGCAGACGGAAACGTATCTTCTTCTTCATCTGGATGGTGAGCGAGGTCGTGTCCGATTCGGGATAGGCTGTCTCCTGCCTGATCTTGATCCTTTCGCCCTGCTGGTTCCAGATGACCTCGGATGGCACATACATGTTTACATAGAGGCCCAAGCGATCTTTAAAGTAAATAACGTTATGGAAATCAGCCACGGCCTGAATGTACGTCCCGGAGCAACAAGGCCAGGCTGCAGGATAATAGACTTTCGAAGCCCCTCCTAGCCGGTAATCCGAATAGTAGAATGTCTTGCCCCGACCCGACATGGGCAGCGCTGCCCCTATTCCGTTATACAGCACCTTCTCCATCCAGTCACCATAACGGGCTTCTCCTGTAAATTGCATTAAATATCGGCACAGTTTGAAAACGGCCCAAGAGCCACACGGGGTTTCAAAACTCCGACCGACATCATAGTATAAGTGTGGCCAGTGCCCGTAAAAGGCGTCAGGTTCAGCTTTGACCGACCGCCCTAAGGTGCCGTCCTCGGGTACAAGTAATTCACCCGGCCCGAATCCCCCTGTAGCATAGCATTGCGTCTTCTGGAAGTAATCGTAGGCATTAACAATGGTCTCCAGATACTCAGGGTCTCCTGTCACTGCGTATGTCATGGCCGCGCTGCTAAGGCTGTTGACATGGCTGTAGGCATGCAGTCCTTTCAGATTTAGTGGTACCTTGCCGGTGAACATCCCCCAGTAATGGTGATAGCGCCACACGTCTCCGAATGTTTTATACCTGGTGTCTCCAGTCGACTGGTAGGCACGATAGATATTTTCGGAGAGAGTGTACCATTCACCCTCTTTGGCATGACGACCTCCGGAATGGTCTTTAACTGAGGACGGGTTTCGGGTTCGCCCGAGATTCTTAATAGACCAGTCAGTAATTTTTTCAAGAAGAGGAAGAGCTTCTTTCAGATCAGCGTACTCGTACAGGTCGACCAGCCCACAAGCGGTTTTGTCATAAGTATAATGACCGAGATGCAGCTCGGCGATGGTCTTGCTCCATTCACGCATCAAATGCGTGGCTTTATCACGCATAGCCACATCTCCTGTGGCCTTGTACATGCGGGCCATCCCGCTCAGCCACTGGCCGAAGGCGACATAGGTAGTCCTCGAACACCAGCCTCCCATATCCTTACCCGGTGCAGACAGTCCTGCCTGTTGGCGAAAGCCCTTGAGAATGTCGTCGTTAGGAATGTTGTAGTAGTAATCTCTTGTTTGAAGGTACTGTTTCTTTAGCATACCGTCTAAAAGACTTACTCCGTTGTAGTTGAACGGTTCTAAAAAAACTTTTGGATCTGAAGAATATTTCCTAGAACTAATCAGTGTGGAAACTTCCGTACCGCGTATGAACGAAGCCGCCAAGGGGGTGCCAATCAGGCCTTTCATGAAATTGCGCCGATTAATCATTTGGGCCATATGATCCTCCTCCAAACTGCCAAGTTTGAATTTTATTTATTATCTAAGAGCAGGAAAATGATGCATAAACAAACCTTCTTTTTTTAAATCAAATCGGTTCTAACCAAATATAATTCTCATCTGGCCTTTTTATTTTTCTGCGTGTGATTTTCTATTAAAAAAAGTCGTACCTAATCGATTTTGATAACAGGAAATTCTGAAATCCGCAGGCGAGCACTGCCATAGGGGACGAGAATGAGCTCTTCTTCAGGCTCGGCTGATTTCACCGGGCCTAGCGGAGGATCATCAGCAGAATTGTTTTTAAGCTGCCATTCTGGGATTTTTTTCCCTTTGACATAGAGTATGACTGGGGCTTCATCTGTCCACTCCGTAAATCTGCCTTCTTCGTCGATGTAGACAATATCGCCGACATCCGCCCAGGGGAAGTGACCGATTTTATTCCTCTTCACGGTGACATAGTCCCCGGGATCCTCACGGTTTATGATCAGCCCGTAATTCCAGGGCGTAGTGGGTCGGATCTCCCAGTCAGCGTTTCCCTTAAAGTCAATCTCGTTGGGCACACAATAATAGCTCGTCGTGATCACTTTGTTAAATTTTTTGCCGATGCGTAGGGAATAGTAAACGGGGCCGCGCAGGACGGCTACGGATTGGTTGTACCGCGTCTCTGTCCGAATCTTCATGGGAAGTTCCAGTTCAATCATGTCACCAGACTGCCACTCTTTTTCAAGGCGGCATATAGATCCGGCCTTGGGATTGATGGTTTTATCACTTGTTTTCAGCGTTGCGCCCTCTGCCCATCCAGGAATCCTAAAATGGAGGGGGAATGTACAGGGATCAGAAAGGTCGATTGTGAAACGGATGATGCCGTCGAAGGGATATTCCGTTTCCTCTGCGATCGTGACCTCCACACCATCAGCCACTTTGGCGGTCACTTTACACGGACCGTAGGCAGCCGCGACCAAACCGTTATCCTGTGTGGCCATCCACATGTGTTCCACAAATCCCGGATATCCTCTATGCATGCTGAACAGACAGCAGGGATAATGAGGAGACAAACCGTAGATGTTGGCACACCTGGGATTGGTGCTCCACTCTCGTTCATCATCGGAGACCAGCACCTGGTTGGCCTGCTGATCATACTGATGCGCCCAGAAATCAGGAGTTATTGTTCCGGGCAGACTGTTGTAGGCCAAAAGCTCCAGACGGTCTAAAAAGGCTGGATCGCCGAAAATCGTGAAAAGTGTCTCCATCGAACCCATGCCGCTCATGACGCCACAAAGTTCTGTTCCCTGAGTCGGACGTTTGCCGGAAATATGCTCATCTCCTGACCAGCGGCCGCCAACCTGACCATGATGGTCGTCAAGGCTCTGAATTCCCGCATAGACGGCCTGTTTGGCATTTTTTTCCTTGGAGAGCAGATACCAGTTTGCGGGATGTGTCAAAGCACCGAAAAGGAGAGGACCGTGAGCTGTTTTTCCCCGTGCTCCCCAGTGGTAGGGGATTTTTGCGTTCAATAGAGCCTCTGTATCCCACGGGAAATCCGAGAAAAATGAGGCCCAGTCCATGGACTCATCATGAATATATTTGACATACTCAAGGAGTTCCTGATTGCCCGTTTTGTTGTAAAGCAAATAGGCCAGAGAGGCTGTTCTCATCATCCCGTGGCCCCACCATTTGTTTTCCGGCCATTCCCTCACATTTTTCATCATGAACTCCATGAAATTTGTAGCGAGGGGGATGATCCTTTCATCTTCTGTCACTTCGTAATATTTAAGCAGAGCCCAGAGAGCTCTTTTCTGGTGTCCGGGATCGCAGACAGTGGTCTCCTCGTATCCCTCTTCCCAGGGAGGACCGAACCAGCCGTCGGGTTGAG
>SDBT01002342.1_pt1 | contig 33559 bp, 49 predicted proteins | sample 2277101 | NCBI WGS metagenome assembly SDBT01 (sample SAMN10404973, study PRJNA504765) | marine sediment metagenome | isolation source: marine sediment core GS10_PC15, 103 cmbsf | place: Arctic Ocean: Southern Knipovich Ridge | collected 2010
ACCAACAAGAGAAGGAAGATGTAATTGTAAGGGTGCAATACTTACTTGTCTATGTGGGGTCTGTCAGAAGTGTGGCAGAAAGAGGGGAAGATGAAAACAAAAATTAAACATAGAATTACTTGGAAAGACCTTCAAGAAGCATTTGCAATAGTAGAGAAACAAGAACAAGAAGATATGTTAAAATCGCATAAAATGGTTAATCTTATAAAGAAAATTGTAAAGCCTTGAGAAGGCCAAATTTAATGTTTTAAAGAAGTCTACCACCCGTAGGATTAGAATGAAAGAAGAGGTTGATTGGATAAACAAAGCTATTAAAGAGAAGGACGTAGGAGTTCTTACTTACTTCTTATTTGATATAGAACTTACTGAGATGCAAAGAGAGATAGTGAAGTCAATTGCTTTTCCTGATAACAAAAGAGTAGTAATCAACTGCATGACAAGATATGGAAAGAGTTACTGTGTCAGCATAGGTGTTCTATTGTACCTTTTATTTAATGAGAGCAAAAGAATATATCTAATTGCACCTCTAGACAAACAAACAACAATTATTAGAAACTACATCAGCGGTTTCATTCTACAGAGTAACATATTTAGAGATATAGTAGATACTCAACTAACAGGACTTGATAAACTAAGAAGCGAAGTAAGTAAAACAAGAATAACGTTTAAGAACGAAGATGAGTTAATCACTCTCTCAGCTGAAGGAAAAGCAGACAGATTAATGGGACATGGTGGAGACTTAGTTATAGTAGATGAAGAATGCAAGATACCTCACGAGATATACAGAAGCAAGATAAGCAGAATGTTGGGAGACTCAGAAGACTCTATTTACATTGGAATAGGAAACCCATGGAATCGAGACAACCAGATGTTCGAGCATTGGATGGATCCTACTTACAAGAAAATTCATGTGGATTATAAAATTGCCCTAAAAGAAGGTAGAGTCTCTAAAGAATTTATAGAAGAGCAAAGAAAGTTATTAACTCCTTTAGAGTTTCAGATACTATACAAAGCAGAGTTTCCAGAAGAAAGCGAAGACTCTTTATTTAATCTCAGAAAGATAGAACAAGCAGAGAACAGAGTGTTTGGATTTGCTGACAAGATTAAATCACTATTAGAGAAGTTAAATGAACCACACAAACACACCGAACTAGAAATTAGAAAGATAAAAGATGAATTAAAAAAATACAAGAAGATCATCAGCTGTGATCCAGCAGACAAAGGTATAGACGAATCAGTGATTTATTGGGGAACTCAGTATGAGAACAAATACGAGTTAGAAGGATATTATTCAGAACCAAAGTCAGAAAGCATGAACTTAGTGGGAAAGATAATCAACATAGCAGAGAGAGAAGTAAAAGAAATAACAGGTGAGATCAGGATAGACAGAATAGGAATAGGAACAGGTCCTCTCAGTAGATTAAAAGAAGTAATAAAAGAAAAGAACATAAAGAACATTAAAGTGACAGGACCTCATTTTGGTGAGAAGGCTATGAAAGACGATCATTTCATAAACAAGAAAGCAGAGAACTACTTCAGACTTCAATCACTATTCAACGATGGCTTAATATCAATTCCAAAGATGAGTAAACTAAAGAGTCAGTTAATGGCAATGAGGTGGGAGCTCAACTCCTCTGGAAAAAAGAAAATAATAGATCCAGACAAGTCACCAGATTACGCAGATTGCCTCACATTCTTCATTTGGAGAGACAAATCAGAGTTTGCTTTCTCATTCGCACAAGTGACAAGATAATGCTTTATTTTTAGCTGTAACAAAAATACTTTTATATAATCTAGCAGACTTATGAATATGTTAGACTAACACCCTCAACTATTACCTCCCCAGTCTTGCGAGAGCAATGCTGGGTTTTATATTCAATGGGCTTTATGGATTACTTTAAGAAAAAGAGTGTGATTAGTGTTACCGCTCTATCTGAGGAAACTCGAGAGGGTATCAACAAAGCTTACATTCCTAAATTTCTTTACAAACCACCTTACGGATATCCAAGATTTGCTAATATGTCTTATATTAGGTGGTTATCTCAAACACCTTATGTTGAGATGTGCATCAAAACAATTATTGATGAGATTGCAGCAATTGAGTGGGATATCGTTCCAAATGATGATATACCAGATGAAGCAGTAGATCCAGCAGAAATAGAAAACATAAGAAACTTCTTTCTTAATCCTAATACAAATGATGAAACATTTGAACAGACTTTTATCAGAATGCCAGTAAGAGATTTATTAGAGATAAACTCTGCTGTTCTAAACAAAGTATACAACATGAAAGAAGAAGTGGTGGAAATAGTAGCAAGAGATGCAGCCACATTTACTAAGAACCCAGACATTCACGGTATGTTTACTAATAGAAAAGATATAATCCTACCTGATGTTATTGTTGATAATCCTTCTGAAGTAATAAATCCATTTATGCACATTAGCGCACCAGATGTAAGAGAGCAAGCAGCTTACTTTCAGTTTGGTTGGATATCAGGACCAGTACCTGTTCCATTTGGAAGAAAAGAAATAATCTGGTTAGAAGATATGAAGCGAACAGACGATCACTATGGATACTCTCCTGTTCAGATACTCGCAAAGACTATCCAGACTCTTATTTATGCAATTGATTCTGACCTAGAATACTATAACGATAACAACATGCCAAAGGGTGTATTAGGGTTCGATGGTATTGACACTGATGAACTCGAAGACTTCAAACAGCAATGGAATGATATGCAGTATAAGAAAGATGACTTTGGAAATATGAAGAAAGCGATACACCACCTTCCAATATCAAACAGAATAGGTAAATTCGAGAGATTCGAACTAACTGCAACTGAGATGCAGTTTATAGAAAAACAAAAATGGTGGTCAAAGATAGTGTGGTCTGCATTTGGTGTAACACCTACTGAATTAGGATTCACAGAAGATGCAAAAGGATCTGCTAATCAAATCGTACAGTCTAAAGTGTTTAGAAAGAAGGCAATAAATCCTAAGTTAAGATTATTGGAAAGTTACTACAATAAAAGCATTGTGAGCGAATTCGGATATGTGGCTCAAATAAACACAGACGGTGGAGAGAAGATAGAAAGAATGAAGTACAAATTCGTATTTAAGATATTCGATACAGATGAAGAAAGAGCTAAAGCTGAATTATATAAATTACAGACTGAAATCGGAATGAGAACAGTAAACGAGATAAGGAAACAAGAGGGACTAGATGAAGTAGAGTGGGGAGATGATCCACCTTCTAAGATACAGAGTCCAGCTAATTCTTTTAATATTGGAGGCCCATTCGGAGAAAAGCCATTCGGAGAAAGAGAAGACGAAGCTCAAGAAGTTGATGATGATATGGAACAAATAGCCGGACCAGATGAGGAATTGCCGGATAAGGTAAAAAAAAACTTAAAAGGCGGAGCAGGTAGCGGAAGGCACGATGAAGGTGGAGCTAAACCACATAAAAGAGGAAGCTTTGTTAAACTACCTCATGGAGCTCCAGGAGAGGTTTTAGGTACTTATTATGATGGGAGAAATGTAGTAAGAACAGCAGAGGGAACATTCTTAGTAAAACCAGAACATCTTAAACCAACCAAAAAGTCAAAGGAACTATACACTGGAGAGAAGAAAGCAATAGAGTACGATGCAACACCTGTTGAGCAGGAGAACCCACTTATTATTAAGAACGAGAGACCCACAAGTTACAAAGATCTTGAGAAAGCTATCAGATTCATTCTAAAAGGAGAAGAGAAAAAGTTAAAAGATCTAATCTCAACAGAGATGAAACCATACATTCTCAATGAGGTAAAAGACCTCGATTCACTTATTAAAAAGATCAAATCACTACTTAGCTTTGAGGGATTAAGAGATATAACAAATGTAATAGTTAGAAACAACTATTTCAAAGGATGGGACGAAGCAGAGAAGATAACAGACAAGAATTTTATTCCAGAAAAAGAAGCAATAGACTTTCTTTCTAACTACACATTCGACAACATAAAAGGAATGAATGACGAGATAGTGGAAAAGCTAAGAGGAGAGCTACAAAGAGGACTGATGGCAGGAGAAGGAGTAGAAAAGCTAAAAGCTAGAGTGACCAAGGTATTTGATGTAGGAGAAACCAGAGCAGAAGCAATAGCAAGGACAGAAACAAACAGAAGTGAGAACTTCGGAAAGTTACATGCGATGCAGAAGAGCGGAGAGAAGGTAAAGAAGTATCTAGTCATTACTTACGATAACAGAACATCTGAGATATCAAAAGCTATGGGAAGAAAGTATGGCTCAGAAGATAAAGCAATTCCATTAGATCAAAACTTTAAAGTAAATGTGAACGGTAAGACAATAGAAGGACCTGCGCCTCCGTTTCACGTTAATGAGAGAGACACATTGGTGTTTATATATGAAGAAAGCAAATGAAAGAAATTCTACGGAAAATATTAAGTAAAGGATACAGATTTCTAAAAGAAACACTCTCAAATGATGGAGTTTGGAAAGAATTAGACAATATGGGAAATGAGATAAAAAAGAAGAAATAATCCTTTATTTTTAGCTACATCGAAAAAGGTTTTATATAATCCATTGCACTTATGAATAGCCATGAGCCAAAATACTAAGGTTTTTACATTCTACTCTGACAAAATTTATCATAAATCAGTTGATGGACTCAAAGGAAAAGAGTACATATTAGAGGGTTATGTCAGCACAGGAGATCTAGACTTGGTTAATGACATTGTGACCAAAGGTTGTATGGATAATATGTTTGGACAATTCGACAGCCGAGTTATTAAACTTGACTTCGAGCACGAAGCGTTCAGGGGCAATTCAGAAACAGAAGCTCAAATCAATAAGTCCAGGATCCCACTAGGAAAGACAATAGATAGGTTCAGAGACGAGAAAGGATTAAAAGTTGTCTGGAAGATGAATCCTACTTGGAAGAAATTTGATTCTAAAGGTGATGTCACTATGACCTTTAAAGATATTTGGCAGAACATAGAGGAAGGATATTATGATGCATTTTCAATAGCTTATATTCCTACAAGCACAGCAGAGAAACAGATAGCCGGCAAAGATGTCAGACTTTTAGATAAAGTTAAGTTACTGAATGTTGCTCTTACAGGAAACCCTGTCAATCCAGGGGCAACTATGACTAACGTCATGGCTAAGAGTTTGGATTATATGAAAGATAAAGGGGGCATTAAGGTGGGAAAGAAAGGTTACGACAAGGATGGGGCACATTCACATTCTGGAGATAATGAAATAGGAGAGCACAATCATCCAGAGATTGAAAAGCAAATGAGTTCTGAGATTAATTATTTAAATAATAGGATAATAAATTTATCCGATCGCATGTACGAATTAAATAAAAATTCAAGTACAGGTGAAGCACCAATGATAAAATCAAAAAAAGGAGGACAAAAAATGGTAGAAGAAGTAAAACCAGCTGAGCCTGTAGAGCCAGCTAAACCAGTTGAGCCTGTAAAGCCAGCAGAACCTGAGGGCAAACAGTACAAACCAAAGAAACCAGAAGACGAGGAAGACGACGAGAAGAAAAAGAAAAAGAAAGAAGGCGAAAAGAAAGCTGAAGAAGAAAAGCTTGAAGTCAAGTCACGTTTAGATGCAGTAGAGAAAGAAAACAAAGAACTGAAAGAGATTGTCGAAAAGGCAAGACCAAAGGGTCTAGGAGCTAGAGACAAATCTGTAAATATTCAAGAAAAGAGTTCGAAAGGACCTTTAGATATGATATAAGGAGGCAAAAAATGGAAATGGGAACACAATCAATTGCTTCAGGTTTTAGTCACGAAGGAGCTTACATGCATTCCTTTGGTGCATTGAAATCTGAAACAAGATATGTTGATGGATGGAATGGAATTGACATCAGAGGAGAATTAAAAGACTTAATGACAGAAGGAGTGAAAAGAGTTCAGACAAAGGCTTTAGGACCAGAATCAGGTGGAGCAGGAACTGCAGGATTCGCATTAGTTCCAGTATATGTTGATCCTAGGATCGTAGATATAAGCAGAAAATACACACCACTTGTGGAAATGATTCCAAGGGTAACGAACCAAGGTCTTACTGCAGATTACAACGTTGTTGAATCAAAAGGAGCAGCAGTAACAGCTAATCCAGATGCAGCTTTAACTGAAGCAAATGACACATACAACAGAGTATCAAAACCAATTAAATTCTTGTATTCAGTTGGAAGAGTATTAGGACCAATGCAGGCTGCAATGCCAAGTTATATTATGGAAGGTTTCCAGCCAACAGGCGCAGGAACAACTGCAACAACTTTCTCAGCAGCAGGAGCACCTAACGCTAAACAGTTAGAAGTTCTGATGAAAGCAAGGTCAATGAAGGAATTGGAAGAAGAATTGATAATAAATGGAAGTGTATCATCAGACGCAACAGAATTTGATGGGATTGTTCAGCTTCAATCTACTACAAATGTAGTTGATAAATCAAGCGCAGCTTTAACATGGGACGATGTCGAACTGGCAATTCAGTACGCATTCGATGATGCTGGAAGACCTAAATTGGCAGTTGCTTCAAGCTCAGTAGTTTCTGACTTGAGAAAACTGATGATTGATACATACAGATTCAGTCCAGATAATCTAACAACAGGAACATTACCATTTGGTATAGCACCACAATTAGTGATTCATACAATGGTTGGACCAATACCAGTAATACCAAGCATGTTCTTATCCAATGTAACTGGTGCTAAGCAGATTTACTTCTTAGACACTGACTTTATTGAGATGAGAGTATTACAAGATATGACCTATGAAGACTTGGCGCACACTAATGACAGCTCGAAGTTTATGTTGAAAATCTATGAGTGTTTAATTATGAGAAACACAGCCTTCAACAGCTTCATCGATAATATAGCTTAGGAGGTAAAAGACAATGGGAGACGTAACAAGTGCAAGTACAATAATACATGAGGCACATCCGGCTGGATTGAACATAGTCATTGTTGATTGCTCAAGTTGTAGTGATAATGACTATATTGATTTGAATGACTTGCTCGAATCTAATTCATTAGGAAAGAGAGTGAAGTTTGTGCATTACGCACATTCAATTGAGGATATTTATGGAACAGCTGTAAACAGACCAGTTGAATTGCTAACCGGATCAACAACAATTAGCGATAGAATAACAGTAGGGACAGGACCAAGCTCAGCAGCAGTTAGGTTTTTTGTCTGCTACGAATGAGGTGAAAGATGGCAAGTGATGTAACATCATTAAGTGCAATAATTCATCAAGCAAAATACTCTGGATTAAATTGTGTGGTTGTTGAAGCATCGGCAGCCACCAATACAGATTGGATTGATTTGAATGATTTACTCGAACCTGAATTACTTGGAAAGAGGGTTAAGTTTGTGCATTATGCAATTGCAACACATACACCTTATGGAACAGCAGTTCAGGTACCAGTTGTATTGACAACAGGAATAACTACAGTTAGTGATAGAATAACAATTGGCGGAAGCATATCCGGCAACAAAATAATAAGAGTTATTGTATATTACGAATAGGGAGGAAAAGAAAATGGCAAATGGGTTAAGAACATCAAAAGGACCGGCGAGCCCACCATACGCTCACGGACCTTATGAATGGAATCAGATCTGTATACAGCAGAAACCTGCGGTAGACAGTTATTTGAGATACTCTTTAGAAGAAAACTTCCACAGAGTGCCAGCAGCAAGCGCAACAATAGATCAGGCATGGACAACAGAAGCAGCAAGAAATGCTAATATTGACTTTGAGACTTTAGGTACTGACTTTGCATCAGGTACTATAAGTTTTACAGCTACATTAGCAGCTTTAACTTTAACAACACATTCAAATTCTGGAGATCAGATGATTGTAGCACCTCATTTAGATTCTGGACAATCAGCTTGGACAAGCATCAAATGGGGAACTGAAAACCAGGTTATCTATGAAGCACTTATTAGAACGGGAGCTTCAGTGGCTGACATTGCAATTTGTGTAGGGTTAAGAGATGACGCTGACGTAGATGAAACAAGTGCTTCTGATGGAGCTTTCTTCAGATTCGATGCAGGTGTTGCAAACTGGGAATGTGTAACAAACATTACAGATGCTGATTCAGAAGTAGATTCAGGAATTGTTGTAGCAGCAAATACAAACTACTATTTCAGAATTGAGATTGATAAAGATAGAAAACCTCACTTCTTTGTTGAGAATGTAGAAGTGAATGTTGGATCTGCATTGACAAATGACATAGATTTACTACCTATTGTGGGAGTAGAAACAGAGACAACTGCAGCAAAGACCATATACTTAATTAAAGAAAAGATTTCAAGAATAATCTTTGAATAAAAATGGTAATTAAAAACGGATTAAAAAGGCCGGTAGGACCAGCAAGTCCACCTTATTCACAAGGACCTTATGAGATGAAACAAGTTCTTATAAAGAATAAACCAGCTGTAGATAGTTTTCTAAGATACGTTCTTAAAGAAAACTTCCATAGATTACCAAAAGAGAATGCAACAATATCAGCAGCAGGATGGGATACAGAAGCATCAAGGAATAGTAATGTTGACTTTGAAGTTGTTGGAACAGGAGCAACTGAAGATGACATTACATTTGGAACCACAGTAGGAGGAATACTTCTTACTACTGATTCAAGTCCAGCACAGGAAGTTATTGTTGCACCACATTTAGGTTTATCAGCAGCAGGAACAGCACAATCAGCTTGGACAAAAACACCTTGGGGAACAGAGAATCAAGTAATCTATGAAGCAGTAATAAGAACAGGAGCATCAATAGCAGATACTGTTATTTGGGCTGGACTTAAGCTTACAAACACAGCAACTGTTGCTACAGATGATGATGCTATTTATTTCAGATATGACGGAAATGTAGATTATTGGGAAGCAACATCTTCAATAGATGATACAGATGCTGAGGTTGCAACTGGAGTGGCTGTAGCAGCAAATACAAACTACTACTTTAGGATTGAGATAGATAAAGACAGAAAAGGGCATTTCTTTATTGATAGCAAAGAAGTAGCAATAAGCGGAGCATTGACTAACGATATAGATTTAATCCCTTACATTGGTATACAAGGAAATGCAAAGACCATGTACATAGTTAAGGAAAAAATATCAAGAATAATCTATGAATAGGAGGACTAAATAATGAGAAGTTTTGACCAAACACGATTACAGGCAGCTACAGTTATAACTGCAGCAGAAACAATTATGGGCGGTGCTATAGATGTAAGGAATTTTGATACTATGGTTGTATGGCTCACTTATACAAAAGGAGATGAAACGAGTGTAAAGGTTATTCCTAAGTATCTTCACACTGTAGCAGGCACAGAATATCCACACATGGAATGGAGCGTTGCTAATGATAAGTTAGTTGTAGTTAAAACTTTCTTAATGTCAGCAAGTGCCAGTACATACATCATATTGGATGTAGAAGCTTTTGCACAGATAAAGCTTTACAAGGATGCAACAGGAGGAACACCGTCTGGAAAATTAGCAGTAGATTATACTTTATTGAGGAAAGTTTAAAATGGGACAAGTAAAGAATGATGAGCACTATCATAATATAACAGAACTAAAAGCTGGAGATAAAAAGGAAGTTAAGAATAGTAAGGGTTTTATTGTCCATTCAATAGATGAAGCAACAGGAGATGTTAGAAGGAAAGGGAGGGACATAAAAATATGAAAACCCCACTGATATTTTTACTTATGTTGTTATGCTTATCTTCAGTAGCATTAGCAACCACAAGCTGGACTTTGAATGCACCAGCAGATCTATTTGAGACAACAAGCTCAAGTGTTACATTTAATTGGACAGCAGTAAGAACTGTTAATTCTACAGGAAATAGTTATCTTTGGATTAACGATGTAGAGAATGCAACAAATAGTACTTGTGCTAATGCAACAGCATGTACGTTAGTTGTTACAGGATTCCAGGATGGATTCTTCCAATGGTATATTACAAGTACAGATAATGCTGCAAATTTATCTTCTGATGCAAGATGGTTAGAAGTAAGAGACTCTTTAAATGAATCACACTTTAGATGGGGAAATGATAGCGGAGTAGATGTTATGACTTTAGAAAAAGATACTGGTGATCTAAATATAACAGGAAGTTTTGATGCAGTCGGGGGCGTTACTGTTGGTGGAAATTTAGATGTAACAGGAAACATAACCCTGGGACAAAAGATAACATTTGCATTTTTAGAAGTAATAGATAATATAGTAAATGGTTATATTAAAATAACAGGAAGATTGAATGTAACTTCTGATTTGAATGTTGCTGGTGATGCAAAGATAGATGGAGAATTAAGTGTTATAGGGGATATGACACTTGCTGATTTATTTATATTTAGAAATCTTACAAAGAATGCTTTTGTAAGTGATGGTGTTTTAGGGATAGATATACTTGGTCCAAGCGGTACATTATTGCCACATCTTGTTTTACAGAGTGGTGGTTCAAGCCAAGCCTCTTATATAATGAGAAGTTTTATGGTTGTAGATGAATTGCCAGGATTCCAAAATACAACAAATAGAACAAGTTGTCCTGCTTATATGGATTATATTAATGAGACCCTTAAGATAGACTGTAATACAACAACAACAGGAGCAGACCTCTTAGTATCGGATGACTTCCAAGTAGTTGGAGAAGTATGGCAAAAGGACACACGTGGAGACTGGCATTTCCTAACAAGAACATTAGACGTATTGGATGAACTATTTGATGATTCTTTAATGAATCGTGTAAATGCAAGCATCGCTAATGATAACTTTACAGTTATTTCAAATGATGAATTTACATTTATAATAAATATAGATCAAAATGAAACAATCACAACAAATATGGAAGATAGCATTATATTTACAAATGGAACAAATTCCACACCTGTAGAAAATTTCCTAACCTATCAAATGACCGGGGGAGTCCCAACACTTACAAGAAGTGCCACAGAGCCAACAGTAGAACACGCAAAAGTAGCACAGGTGTTGAAAGGTAGTGACATCGTATATGCTTCAGTAGTTGATAATGCCAACACTTATGAATTTATTTCTCATGTATATAGAAGATTCTTTGATTCTAATCCTTTGTATGTAAGTGGATTCACACCCGATGTGGGTGCAGTAGATATAAATATATCTACTGGAACTATAGATTTGGGTTTAAATAGAAGAACCACATCAAATGCAGTAAATAGTTCTGTAAATTTATTTTATGTTTTGAGTAATGGAACTTATGTGCAGGAAACAGATGTAGACAGCTTTACTAATTATAGTGATGGTGGAACAATAGGTCTTAACAAATATTTCAACGTAGTCTGGGGAATCACACACTATAATAATGGAAATGGAGTATCTAATGGGAGACTTATAGCTTTAATACAATCCGAACCAAACACAGAATATGCAACACTTTCCACTGCAGAAGCTGATATATTTAATACAGTAAAAATAAGACCAACACAAGCAACATTAAATTTAGCTTTTACACCAGTAGCAAGAACAATTATTAAGAAAGTAGCAGGTACAGATGCAATGCAATTATTAAGTAATGGTATTTATTATTTTGATGAAAGAGGAGCAATAGCAGTAAGTGGTGGAGCAAACCCACCAAGCCCAAGTATTGTCGATCATAATTTATTGCAGAACTTGGCTTGGAGTGTAGCCGGACACACAATGGATGATAATGTTACACCTACAATTAATAACACATACTCTTTAGGTAGTGAAACACTTATATGGAAGGAATTATTTGTAGATGAGTTATTCGGAGGAAGCCCAATAAACTTGGAAGCTGCCTTAGATGGTACAGGATTTACAATAACAGGCGGGACATTTACAGATGGAGTAATATCTATCACTGCCGGTGATTTAACAGGTGCTGACGACATCAATGCAACACAATTCTATCAGAATGGAAACTTAGTTCTTGATGTAGGAGATACATTGAATGTCAATAGCTCAAACAGTACATCGTATTGGGATGACTTGGATGATCCAACAGATATAACTGCTTTAGGAACCATTGGGAGTGCAACAAGTATTACAAGTTCAGCATTTGTTGGACCATTAACAGGAACAGCATCAGTAGCTACTACATGGGATGGAGAGACAAGTCAAGCAGATTTAAATGTGAATGATTCTACCATGTTGGAAGGAACAGATTTAGGAACATTAACAGATACTAAATTTTGTACTTATGACTTAACTGGTACGGAGATAGATTGTAATTCAGAAGGTGGAGTTGCTACTGGAGATAATGTAACCTTTTCTTCATTAATTATTTCATGGTTATCAGATACAATGACCTTCTGGTTAGATGGAACTGATACAAATATGAATTGGACAGATGGAACTTTAGTATTAGCAAGTGAAGAGGCAAATACAGTAGTTCAAATAGGTAAGAATAATGCTGGTGGAAGTGGAACAGGAACACTACAGATACAAGATGATAGTGGTGCATACTTAACTAAATTTACACAAGATGATGGTACATTATTTGTTAGACCTACAAGTAGTGCAGCTCATGTTAAGTTTGAGATGAGGGGTGGTGACTTTAAGATTAATGTTACATCTGATGATGAATTATTCTGGGTAGATGGGGCATTAGGTTATATAGGAATGAGTACTGCAACACCTACTTATCTGTTAGATGTGGCAGGAAATATGTCAGCTACAACTTTATTTAGAAATGGGGTAGCAGTTTTAGATGAAAATGATGTTGATGCAGCAGGAACATGTACGGGAGAAGTTTGTGGTGGTGGACACACACATCCAGCAAGTGAAGTCACAGCTGGAACATTTGGTGCAGGAAATTATGTTATAGCAGATAATCTAACTGTGGAAGCAATAAGGGGAGAAGTAGATTCTACCAATCATGTTTTATATGATAATTCTTCATGTTGGATAATGCAAGCTGGTGCAACAAAGTTTACTGTGTGCGAATCCTAAGAGGGTGAAACATGGCAAAAAGAGTATACAAACAATCTATAATTAAATGGCTAATAGAATATTGTAAGAAGCACCCATACGCCATAGGCGTTACAAGTACAACTCTTGTTGGAAGCATATTTCTTTATCTTTCTATTATAGGCGCAATAACAATAAACGGACATTCTGGTGATACAACTTGTTTAGGTACCGAAGAAGACCCTTGTTATGCTTATATTAATTTTACAGCACATGAAGATATATTTATCTATCCAACTGGTTATGACCCTTGGGGAAGGGATACTATGTTTGAGTTCCATCCTAATGTAAAGAGTTGGAAACTGCAAAGAAGCTGGGGAAGTGGCTGGAGAAATATTCCTTTAGATAAATCTTGTACAGGAACTTGGTGTGGACTTTCTAATGCAGATGATACAAGAAAGTTTAGCATAGCATTTAGAGAAGGAAGAGATTATCAAATAAGGATAGTTGCTTATAAGAATGATCCAAAGGATGAAATAAAATGGGGGGCATTTGATGGAGAAGTAGATCCAATTTGGTATGGACCAAGTGATTGGATAATAGAAGGAAATAGCGTCTATATAGATGATAATAGAACTTTTATTAATATAACACCTTACAAACAACATTCAGGATATGTTTATGTTGAAGCTGAGCTTAAAAATCATACTGGAGATGTAACAGCTTTAGTGGGTGTTCCAGATGATGATATTATTCTTAAAGATTTTGAATATTGGAATCCACATAATGAATCTATTAATAATACTTATGTTTGTACAGATGAATTTAACTATACTACAAGCCCCAAATATGCCTGGTGTTATGATTTAAATGGTACGGTTATTTTTGAGCATTCTTTTGATAGTGGAAATATACCGACTAAAACAATATGGTGGACAACCTTAGAAGAAGATAATTATTCAAGAGTACCAGGTGATTATTCTGTTTTTGATTATGATTATGATAACCAAACTAAATGGTATGCAGTAGAAAATATCCCAATGGTTGCTGGCGTGAAAAGAAAATCAAGATTTAGGATAGTAACACCAGTTATAAGATTAGGAGAGAAAACAGATAAGTACGACAGCAAGTATGATTTTGGATTTATGCCTTCAAGTTATGATGTTAATCCAGCTGGACTGGCTCAAGCAATAGCAGATGATAATCTTTATTATATAGACCCATGGACAGAGGGAACAACAGGATTAGTTGCTTATTGGACAATGGATAATGCAGATACAGACGGCACTAAGATGATAGATTTTCAGGCTACTCATAATGGTACTAATCAAGGAGCAGATACAGGACAGGCAGGAATAGTAAATGAAGCTTATTTCTTTGACGAGGAGAACACAGACTGGGTTAATCTATCAACACTTTGGACTTTTAGTCCACAGAACTTTTCTTATACCCTTTGGGTTAAATTTGAAGTTTTAACACCTCAAATTTTTATTAATACACCTATGGGTCAATTAAGACAACATAACACTTTCAAAAATCTTACTTTTTTACATTCTCAAGATGAAGATGGAAGTCCAAATTTTGATACTGTAAATTCCAATATAGAACTTACTGCAGGAGTATGGACACACATTGGTGCAACTTATAATAATGTAACTGGAGAGATGATTCTTTATATTAATGGCACTGATGTTTCAGTTTCACAAGTTCAAGAAGGTGGTTCAGCAGTATTTAATAGTGCAGTCTTGGGGGTGAATGGAAGAACTAATGGGGCTTTTAGTTCTTATTTTAATGGAACAATGGATGAGGCTGGAATCTTTAATAGGGTATTATCTCCTGATGAAATGGCATATCGTTGGAATTCAGGAGCCCCTGTAGAAGGTGAGCAGACACCACCTTTTGAAGTAACACCAGAAGATACATGCACTTATGATGCAGGAAATTGGTTTATACAGGCAAGTGATTATTGCAATATAACTTCTGCTGTTGATATGGGTGGAAATAATATTACAATTAATGGTACAGGAAAAGTAACTATAACAAAAAACATAACAAATATGGGTAAGTCTGTTGATATAATTGGAGATGATCCTAATCCATTAGAAGTAACCTGTATAGGTGGGTGTTTTAAATATGAATAATGGGGGTGGATTTAAATGATATTAGAATGGATACAGTATATAGGACAGCAATGTTTTAATTATGGAACACCAGCAGGGCTTTTCTGGCTTTGTTGGATACTAAAAAGATGGAGGAAATGAAATGAAATTCATAAACAACACAGGAAAGAATGTAAAAGTAAGAGTAGATGAGGAGAAAGGTTGCAGATGGCAAACAGTTCACGTAGCTGAAGTAGTTGATTTGCTACCACATTACGGAGATAATTTAGGGTTTGCAAAATGCGAAGAACCTAAAGAAGTTAATATTACTATAGCAAAGATGCCACCAGAACCAAAAGAAAGTGTTCCATCTGTAACTTTAGAAGAATTAAATGAAGAGGTAACATTTGAAAAGAAACTAAATGAAGTAAAAGGAATAGGAAAGAAGACTGCAGAAGATGTAGCTAATGTGTTTAAGAATGCAGAGGCTTTAAAGAAGGCAATAGAAGACAAAAAAGACCTTCCATTTAGAGATGATGTGAACAAATTACTTAAGAAGAAATTTAAATGAAACAAGAAATAGAGGAGTTTCAAAAAGAGAATGGTAATGTTAATTATACCACTAAAGAACTTCTCTATGCAGTGCATAAGAAGATAGATCGTTTAAGTGAAAAGGTTCATGGCAATGAAGGAAGGTTCAGCAAGTTGGAAATAAACCAAAAGTTAGATAGAAAATTAATATTTGGACTATATGCTTTAGGTTCTACAATTATAGGTGGAACAGCGATAGCCATATTTACGAGGTTACTATGACTTATTGTAGCGTAGCAGATGCACATAGAACAGCTGGAATAACATCGTCTGAGATATCAGATGCAGACATGCTTGAGTTTGTAAAAGATGCAGAGACAGAGGTAGACAGGGTTACATTCACAACCTATTGGGCACAAGAAGCAACTGGAACAGCAGATGGAGATTATTCAACAACTACATTATCAGATGCTGGAGAAACATTTACCGTCAGTGCTTTTATTGGAGATTATTTATGGATAATAGGTGGAACAAATGCAAATGAATTACAAAAGATAAGTGCCAATACCGCAACAAAAATAACGGTTGATACAGCATTCTCAGCTGCTACAGATGCTACAAGCGTATATAGAGTGATCCATTGCGGACACGATCCAAGAAGAGATGTTGAGAGAATATCTAAAGGAACAGATACATTGTACTTAAGAAAATACCCAGTTCAATATTTAGTGAGTGTAGATATAGATGACACAAGCATTACAACTTCAACTATCAAACAATTAAAAGGAGGAGGTCTACAACTATCAACAGACTCAGAAACAGGCACATGGAACACTCAGAATGATTATAGAAATGATATTGTTTATTGGTACGGTGTATATAATTCAGTCTTTCCAAGAGAAATAAGGACTCTTACCGCACTAAAAGCAGCACTTTACGCATTAGAAGCTCAAGCAGGTGGTACACACAACATACCAAGCACTTACTCATTGCCAGAAGGTTCTGTTACGATAGGACAGGCTTATATCAACATTAAAGGAACAATAGATATGATTCAAAAGCGTCATAACGAACTTCAAAAAAGAGTAAGAAAGTACCCAATATCAATGGCAATATATTAAGCTAAGCGGCTTTCAACAAACCAAGAGGTGATAAGAATAGCAATTAATTTCGCAGCCAGTAAGTCTTCTTTCGACTCTCATACTTTCGAGAACTTCAAAAAGACTGTAACAAGAACACCTGTTACTAAGACCACTTCTAATATCACTGGTAACGAGACACTTACAGATGGAACGCCGGATGCTACTTATGAATGCATACTTTATAGACAGGAAGATGATTGGGCACAAGATAAACCAGGTCTATTTCAGGGAGCTGATGTTGTTATTATAATAAAAACTTCTCAGACTATTAACAAAAATGATAAGATTGGATATAGTGGTGAGACTTATAGAATAGATAAAGTAGTCACAAGAAGATTTAATGAACAGGCTTTTTGGCAGACTGCAAGAGGATTCAAAATATGACTTACGAAATATTTTTGAAAAGTGTAGCGAATGATCTGCAGACTGCATTAATCCAAAATGCACCAACAAGTGATGGTACATTAAAGAGTAGAATTAAAGTACACATCGTTGGAAATGAACTGGTCGTCTACATGCTGGATTATGCCTTGCATGTTGAGTATGGAACTGGTGGAAGATTACAGGGGCAGACAAGCACTGTGGGTGGAAAGACTGTCACAGTTCCAGCTAAACCAAATAGAAAGATGCCAGTGAAAAAAGAAGGCACGGGATATAAAAGTCTTCTTGAAAAATGGGGAAAGAAAAAGCTGGGAATAACAGATGACGCTGGACAATTCGCTTTAGCTAAACATATCCAGATGTATGGAACAAGACCATTTCCTTTTATTAGAAACACTTTATATCACAAGCTTCCAAGGATAATCGAGGATAACATGAATAGACATTTAGGTGGTGGGGATGCAGAGGTGAGCTACTCTTGACAACCGTACTCGATGTAAGGGAGATTAAAGAAGAGATAGCAGTTAAGCTTAGGAACGCAGATATATTTACAACTACACAAAGAAGTGTAACGACCACCACAGCAACTGGAAGTTTTAGCGGAGATAGCACATTTGTTATTAATAAAACAGATGTAAAGAATATTAGAAGCATTACAGTGGCTGGAACACCATTAGTATTTGGAACAGAATACTCAGTAGATTATGATTTCCTTGATACTACTATTAAATGTAAGATAACATTTGTAGCAGCTCAGACAGGAAATTATTCAATACCTTACGATCATGGACCAGATAAAATATTTCCAGACTTGCCAAGAACAGATCTATCTATATCGAGCTTTCCAAGAATAGCTATTGATGTGATAGGAAGCAACACAGCAGAGATAGAGATTGGAGCAGGAAACAACCTGACAGCCATTTCATTTTCAGTGATAGTTTACGATGATAATTCAGAGGACATAGAGGATTATCTTAAAGCTATCTGGACATTTTTCATAGCAAACAAAAAGAATTTTTATCATTTAGTATTTATTACAAAACTGGCCACAGGGCCTTTACTACCATTCACAGAAGGCAGACAAAAAGTAATGCAGAAGAGCATGGACTTTTTAGCACCTTTCAATTTAGAAACAGCTTAGGAGGAAAAAACATGGCAACAAATTATAATACATTTACACATGGAATTAGAATAGATGAAGAAACATCTTATGGAGCAGGAGCAGTAGAGTCAGATGCAATTAGTTTAGGACAGGTAACTAACTTTACAACTACCGCCACAGATGGGACTTTAAGACTGCTTGGAATAGGGGAAGGAAGGAATGAGACAAATTATGTCTATGGGCCAGTAGACATTACAGGTACAATAGAGTGGAACGTATTGGCAGACAATGCACAGACAGCAGGGGGATCATGTTCGTTTATGAAGTTCGCAATAGGAAAAGGAGCAGGATCAGGAAGTACAGCATCACCTTTTGAACTATCTGAATTTGCTCAAATAGATTACACAAGCATGTTTAGTTTTGCAATATACTCGCAGAATGAAGGTGGAGCAACTGACGACGTTGATTTGTATTCAGGATGCATAGGAAACTCCATTACTTGGTCTTTTGCTGTTGATGATATATTCAAGGCTTCAATGGACTTTACAGCAAAGGCGGTTACAAGTAATACAAGCATTACAACACCTTATGTGCCAAATACAGCATTACCTTTTACATTTCAGCAGGGAGTTTTCAAATGGGGTGCAACACCAACTACAGTGGTAGGAGTGCAGAGTGGAACAATAACACTTAATAATAGTCCACAAATATATAGAAATCTCGGAAGTAGATTTATTGTGACACCAGTACTTGGAAGACTTACTTATGATTTTACAATAGTGGTTAAGATGACAGATTCAATAGCTACAACACTTAGAGATGACTTATACGGCCAGGCAAATAGCTTCATAGCAGGGACACTGGATTCAATAAGGGCAGCAGACAAAGAGATAGAATTAACTTTTGCAGAAGGAGCAGCAAGTTTAGATAAGACACTAACTCTTGCATTAGATCAATGCGCTATAACTTCAATGAGCAAACCAATCCCAGCAGGAGAAGGATTAGTAGAGTGCACGTTTACAGGCATAGCTAAAGAAGGTAAACCTGATTCAACAATAAATGTACCTATCCGTTATCATGCAATCACTTAAATGACAAAAAAACTAAAGAAGGATGATGACCACCCCAAAGACCTTGTGGTAAAAGGGGAGTGGATAGAAGTATCTGCAAATGGAACTCATTGTCCGGTGTGCAGTAGATTAATGTCAGTAATGGTTCACCCAACAAGTGTTCCATTAGGAGAGTTTAGACCCACTTACGCATTTTGTACAAAGTGTGACAAAGTGTTTCAATTAAAAAGCTCAGAAGACTGAGCAGGAGGAATAATGGAAGAAGTAAACTTAGAAGTAGGAAAGTTCGTGTTAAGGAAGCCCTTAGCAGGAGAAAGAAACAAAGCAGTGATGGCAGCAGAGACAGCAGATGGATTAAAGATGACTGTATTTTTAGTTGAGTTATTACCTTACTCAATAAAAGAGCATCCGTTCGGAATAAGCATATCAAATCCAATAAAAGTCAAAGCAGAGTTAGATAAATTAGAAATAGAAGATTATGATAAAATACTGAAAGCATTGCAGACAATGATGGAACCAAAGGTGAACGACATAGCAAAAAAGTCAGAAGAGCCGTCTCAACCGAGCAGTTCCCAAGTGAAGGATGGCTCAAAGACAAGTTCATTAAATACATCTTTGCCAAAGAGTTCAGAATAAGTCCAAAGGAATACGAGCAAATGGACTGTGAGGATGCAGATATGTTATTTCAAATATCAATGGCATTCAATGAAAAGCAAGAGGGAGAAATTAGAAAAAGAGAAACTGAGATGAGGTCAAAAAGAAGATAATGGCAGACATACCAACAGCAAGAATAAGTATAGGAGCAGCAGGAGGTTTAGGTAGCACAGCCGGCAAAACAGGAGGAGGAACAGGAGGATTTGGAAAAACTGCTGGAGATATAAGTAAGATAGCTGGTGGAGTAGCTCTTGGATTAGCAGTATTCAAAGGAATTAAGGTCGGAATAGATGCTTTAGTAAAAGCAAGTCCTAAGTTGGGTGCGACTCTAACTATATTCGGAAAAACTATAATGTTATTTTTAAGGCCATTAGGAGATTTATTCTCTATGATATTAAGACCATTAGCACTTTTACTTCTTAGATTTGCCATTCCTTTCTATAGACGTTCACTGTCAAAGCTTGAAACAGTCGGTGGAAAGGTTGGAGGAGTTGCAGGTGTAGGGGCAGGTGTAGGTATTGGTTCCGGAGTTGGGTTTGCGATTGGTGGACCGTTAGGAGCAGCAATAGGAGCATTTGTTGGATTAATTTCAGCAACATTGTTAGGATTATTAGGAATAGAGGTAGGGGCATTGATAGAGAAATCTCTGAAGCCGTTATGGGCTGACTTTAAGCTTGGATTAAGAATACTATGGAAAAACTTTGCAGATGGATTGAGTGTAATTGGTGGTGGATTTAGTGCATTATGGGACGGAATAAAGAGCGGATGGACATCTATAATCAATTGGTTTAGCGATCATTTCATTTCCCCTTTGATAAATGCTTTCACTTCAATGATTAATTTCATAATAGACCAGATAAACAGAATTCCTGGAGTAAATGTAGGACACGTCGGTGGAGGAACAACAAACAATTTCTCACCGACGATAAACATCAGTGGTGCATCTATAGAAGAGAGAAACTTACAGACAGCAGCTCAAGAGATAACAAAGTACATGTATGAAGATATAAGGAGGGTAATAAGTTACGGATAATGACAGCACCCACACTAAATGGTCTAGCATTAGGAAATGTACAGAGTCTGAGTAATGATAAGAATGGAAACATAATTCCACTTTCAATTCCAGGGGGAGATAGTGATGTAACTGAGACAATAGACTTGTTAGGTGTTATTAGAACAATAACAATCGTTGGGAACTTTACAGGAACCACTGCAGCAAATAAGACATCTGTAGAAGCTATTGAAGCCTTATGCAACGGACTTCAAAGTTCAAGTGTTAATTTTGTTTCAGATGAGATTGGAACAATAAGTGTAAAGGTAAATAGGATGAGAACAGAATGGCCTGTTGGAACTCCAAGTGCTATAGTCAACTACGTCATAACGTTACTGCAGGGTGTTTAAATGACAAGTATAAGAATGCTTACAGAAGTAACAATTAATTCTATTGATATCAGTGCTAAGATTCTCAAATGGAATGTAGTTAGGACAGATGGAAGCGAGGTTTCCTCTTGCATCATCGAGGTACCTAAAAGTGTAGACAGTTTAGTTACGCTTACAGTCGGACAGACAGTGACAGTAAAAAGAGGACCAGTAACAGCAACAGATCATTATGTCTTCAAAGGCGAGATAATAAAAATAGAAGAGACAGGATTCAGCTATAGGATTACTTGTTATGATCAGTTATATGATGCAATCAAGAAAGAAATAACTTATTCTTTTGATAGAGATATAGATAGCGAGGCAGGGCAGATAAGCGCATTGTTTTCTACACTTGTAAATACTTATACTGATTTGACCACTACAGCCAGTGAAGTGGTTGCAACAGGAACATTAAATACACAGACTCTGAAGAAATTTGTATGCAGGCACGAGGACGTATACGACAAGATGCAGGAATTGGCTAAATTAGTAAACTACCAGTTCTACTATAAACCAAGTAACGATAGAGTTTATTTTGAGCCTCAAGGATACACAGCTGCTTCTATAGCTTTAACTGTGGGCGGCAACGTAATCAATATTCCTAAATGGGTGAACGACAAGTCCGATATGGTTAATAAAGCTAATGTAATAGGAGCAACACAAAATGTTCAAAGTACTGAAACAGGACAGCTAGATGTTACTTCTGGTTGGACTTCCGGAGATGCAGGAACTTCTGCAGCCTTGGCAGCCAAGCCTATCTCTGTAAAGGTTTATGCTGATGCTGCCTCACCACCTACAACTTTAAGAACAGGAGGAGTAGTTGGTGCAACGGCGAGTTATGATTACTATGTTGATTTAGATAATAAGAAAACTATTTGGGAGACAGCAGGAGGCTATGCCTGGACAGCAAACCACCATGTTTTAATAGATTATACTTATGCAATTCCAGCACCGGTGACTATTAGCGATGCAGCAAGCATAGCGACCTATAAAAAGCATGAGAAAACATTCAATCCAAAACAGGTTATGGTTGTAGATGATGCAGAGCAGTATGCGAGAGCCATTATAGCAGAATTTAAAGATCCAATGAAGACAACTGTCCTTAATGTCTATGGGGTCTATGATCTTGATGCCAGCCAGACAGCGACGGTAGTGGACGCAAACAACGGAGTGAATAGTTCTTTTTATATCAAAAAGATAGAATTTAATTATCCTTATAGTTCAGACAAGGTGGTTGTAGGCGATAGAGCAATCACTTTAGAGAACTTCAATGTGAGCATGATAAAGAAGATACAAGAATTAGAACAATCTCTACTTGGGGATTCTGATTTCTTAGTAAGTATATTTGATTTAAGTAGGACAATAAAGCCAAGAAGAAGAAGCTTTGAGATACAAAAGAAAACTTATGATGATCCTGAGACAGATGTGTTCATTCTCGGAAGTTACAAGTATGGGGTTCTTGGCACCAACAAGCTTGGAGACACTTCTGGGGCTTCAGCTAGTACTGCATTATTATTGCAGGGGCAGAATACTTACGAGGAGTATATCTATGATGATGATTATGACGATTCAAGTTCGGCGACATGGGATACGACAAACGAGGAGATAGATTTTACAAGCGGACAGGTGGCAACAACAAAAACAGTCTGCTATGGACCTACAATAACAGAAATCTATCTGACTGTTCAATATACAGGAACATTAACCCTTCAAGTAACAGCAGATGGAGGATCTAATTGGGAAACAGTAACAGCAACAAGCGGAGAGAGAGTAAAGCATATCTTTACAAATTCAGGAACAGATCTAAGATTTAAAGCAACAGAAGCTGCAGCAACAACAGCACAAATAGGAACTACCTTTGATGCTTATGGACAGTTTGATAAGCCAGGAATAAAGATTGAAGTCACAGGTAAGACTTAGGAGGATAAAATGGTAAGTGGATCAATAATTACAAACAATGGAAAAAAGATAATACTCAATAGAGCATATAAAGGAACACCAGATTATGAGGATCCTGTTAAGTTTAGTGTTGGGATTTCTAATTCAACACCGGATGTAGCAGACACTGCTTTGGCTGTAAGGATTCCTATTGAAAATGGAACTGTAAATGAGACAGGAGAAACACAATGGACCGGAAGTGATGGAGGAGATAACACGACAGATAATACAACTACTTACAAAGAAGGGGCAGGAGCGAGTGATGCAACTTCTCAGAATATGATAGCAAATGGAACTAATGCTACAAAGACCTGGACGATTGCAGATATTGATACAGCAGGAACAGATATAACAGCTGCAAGATACATAGGGTTTTGGTGGGATATAAAAGATGCAGCAACTTTAGCAAAGTTTAAAACAAGCGGAACCTGTTTGGAATTCAGAATAAGAACAAATGGAGATGCGGCTAATAAATATTATACCATAACTAAAACAAGAGCACAATTAGCTTTACTATGGAACTGGATAACAAGCAATACAACTTTAGTTAGTGCTTTAACTCAGGGAGCAGGAGGAGCACCAAGTGGAGTATTGGATGAAGTTATTTTGATAGCGACGACAAATAACGCAACAGATACTTTTACTACTGGAGATGTTCTATTTGATTTGTTAAGGACCTGGGAAGCAAGTGATTTAATAAAAACATTTACAACAAGCTACCCAGTTTTTGATGAGACAAAACATGAAGTAGAAATAAGATGTTCACTTCCTTCAACTAAAGCGAACGGCTTTTTATTGAATGGGTTTGCACTTTATAATGATGATGCAACTCCTTTGATGCATAGTGAGGATACGCACACAGATAATAGCAAAAGTACAACAGATGTATTTACATATATTATAAAAGACAGATTAATATAAGGAGGAAAAAAACATGGCAAATGAAGGAGAATGGCCAAAGGCCGATGGAGATATTTTCTATGATGGTGATGCTAATGATGTAAAAGGTTTTGGTGATGGAACAGATGGAGCATTTAGTGAATCAGCAGGAACTACAAATTTAACACAAGGACTACCATACCAATACACTACATTTCTTTTAGATACATCAGCTACAATTTCAGCAAGTTCAACATCAGATAAACCAATAATAATCAAAGTACAAGGGAACTGTGTAATTAATGGAACAATAAGTTTAACAGGAAAAGGAAGAACAGGTGGGGTTGGTTTATCAGGAGATGATGGGGATGGCTATACTGACTATCTTACGGGTGGTGTAAGTGGTTCTCAAAGTAGAGCTGGTGGTACAAAAGGATTAGAGTTTTATAATTTTCAACTTAACCAAACTTCCCACATATTTAATGGTGCAGGTGGAGCAAGTGGAGGTTCTGGTGCACAAAATGGTGGAGGGGGCGGAGGAGCTTCTGCTGGAACAGATGGTGGAAATGGAACTGCTGGTGATGGTGGTGGAACAGGTAGTGGTGGAGGCCCAGGTGGAGCAGGAGGAGCAACTATTATTATGATTGTTGGTGGAACACTAACCTTTGGTGCATCAAGCACAGTTGATTGTAGTGGAGCAGATGGCAATAATGGTGGAGCGGATGATGCTGGTGCAGGTGGAGGAGGAGGAAGCGGAGATATTCTTATCTACCACAATGGAGCCAAAACAGATAATGGATTGACAACAGATGTAACAGGTGGAGCTGGAGGAACTGCACAAGGGGGAGGTCCAACAGGTGATGGTGGCACTGGAGCAGCAGGAGCAGTAGATATATCCTCTTTCAGTACAGTGTTTTGGACTTAATATGAGATGCAGAGGAAAGACAAAGAAGAAAGAAAGATGCAGAAAAAAGGCAAGATTAGATGGGCTTTGCATTACTTGTTTTAATAAAGAATACGATACGGGGGTGAGATAATGGTAAAATTTAAATGGAGTATATTGTTTAAGAAAGTAGGCAAGCAGATAGTGTATGTATTTATTGCAGGCCTTGCTTCTATGTACGGCGGTAATGCGTATTACTTGGCTATAGTGCCTCTTTTGAATGGCATTGAGAATTACATCAAACACGCATAGAAAGTAGCTTAGAAACGATTTATAGCGATGGACATTGTAAGAATAGTGAATAGATGTATAGAAGAAAAAGGAAAGCTCAGACGACAATTTAGAGACCAAGACGTCTGTGGTATACAGACTACAATAGATTTTTCTTGTAGATATCGTGGTAAGTTAATTAGTGACCTCGGTAGAATAGATAGAGGATATAAATTGATCCAATACTATAGGTGTATGTACAAATAGAAAGTTATTTAAATGTTGAATTCTTTATTGTATTGTTAACAGTTCGGCGGTTTACCAAACTTAAACACAAGGGGGACTTCTTAGGGGGTCCCTTTTGGCCTTTATTTCTAATGGTGCACAATTCTAGATGGAAACATTTATATATGATAGATGTTTTATTATTATTATTAGCTTAAGCGAGCTAATGGAGATACAGATGAAAATAAAAGATGTTAGTTTGAGTAAAATAGAAATTCTAGAAAATGTTAGAACAAGAATAAAAGGCACAGAGTTAAATGAATTAATGAACAGCATTAAGCAAGACGGATTAAAGCAGCCAATTGGTGTATATCCTGCAGGAGGAAAATTCTGTTTAGTATTTGGACATAGAAGGTATATGGCATTCAAGAAGCTTGGATACAAAACAATACCTGCATCTATAGAAAGCAAATTGTCTGCACAAGATATGATGGTTGTTAATGTTGTAGAAAACATACAGAGGAGAGACATATCAGTAAGCGAATTAGGAAGAATTGTACACAACTTAATGAAGCTTAAAATGACTCCAAATGAGATTGCTTCTAGATTGAGTGTTCCTACAAACAGAATAAAAACGGCACTAAATGTTTATAGTAAAGTTCCAAAACATCTTATGGATAAAGTAGCTTTCTCTGCACCTGGACTTTCAAAGAAAGGAAACATCCCAGCATGTACAGCTAACTACCTAGTCAATATGGAGAACAGGATAAGTCTAAAGAAGAAAGAAAGAGAACTTCTTTATGAAGAAGCAAGAAAAGATGAAATGTCAACTGACAAATTAAGAATTGTATTCACTTTAGTTAAAGATGGAATGAGTGTAAAGAGAGCAATAAAAGAATGTTCCAAATTTAAAATAGTAAGAGTTGATACATCTGTCTTAAAATCAGAAGTAATTGCATTAACAAAAAAGCACAAGATGCACCTTAGGAAATTGATTACAGGTATAATGTATGGAGATGTAAGAAGTAGATTCACAAACCCATTAAAGAGGTAACAATGAAAAGAAACAAATGCCTTAGATGCAACCACAAATGGGTAAAAAGGGTTAAAGGAAGACCTGTTACTTGTCCTGTTTGCAAATCTCCAAAATGGGATAAGACAAAGAAATGATGGTTTTTAAGATAGAAATGTTTAAATAGTAATTAGAATTTACTTTCCTAGCAAATAGAAAAAAGAAGTATAGAAGTAGCAAACAATCCAATAGTAAGATTATTTCTATGCTTTTAAGTATTTCTATTCTGGAGAGTACAAAAGAGGATGGTAAGGAAAAATATCGGCTTCATGCTGATGCAAACGGAACAACTGAACCAAATCAATTCTTTGTACTCTTTAGTCTCTTGTTTTGAAAAATAAACTACTTTTATTCTTATTACGTTTATTTTTTGCACACTTGGCTTGATTCGTTTTTTGAGTCATTCCACATTTTGTTAGAAAGAGAGCTGAACTTTAAACACCACTTTTTGGTGTTTTTTGGTAGGAAGAGGTTAAGTCAAAAATAATAAAAGTATTAAGAATAAAAGTAGAATATAATTGAGGTGATGAAAATAGGAAGAAAAACAATGCCAAAAAGAGATCATAAAACATCTGTAAGTATTTCTATGAGGAAGGAACTTAAAAGGAAATTAAAAGAGGTCGCAGAAAAGCACGACAAAAAATATAGTGATTTAGTGGTGGAAATGCTTGAGACTGTATTATTTAACAACAAGGCTTATGCAGCATATATGATAAGACAGAAGATGCTTGAAGTGTCCTATTGGGAGTTTGAGTACCAAAGGGCAAGCGGAAAGATAGAATTAAAGGATCAGACAGGATTGGAGGACTATGGCAGATAAGGTTTGGTGGCACGTGTATATGATTAAGATAGAAGGCAGATCAAGAAATCATAAAAGGTTTGGAAACAGCACTGAGCATTATACAGGAATCACAAGCAGAGGAATAGCCAAGAGATTTAAGGAGCATCTCTTAGGGTGTGGAAACGGATACATTCAACGCAATTGGCCAGATGCAAGAAAGATGCCAATCTATGTTGAGTATCTATACGGTACGAGATGGGAAGCTAATCAGAGAGAGAAGCAAATAAAGAAATATTGTGTGAAGAAAAAGAAGGAACTAATAGCTTCTGATAAAAATATGCTTGTATCTTACGTACCTATAAAGCGCATAGTGTTAAAGAAGAACGGTGGAGATGGAGAAATGGTAATCAGAATCGAATAGGAACATTTATATAATCCAAGTTATTTTATGCTACCATGACAAAAATACGCAAATACGATAAAATGTTAAGAGATGAATTGATCAACAAATGTATGGACTTAGAGATGCAGGTAAACATTCTAAAGAAAATAATAAGAGAATTCAAACGAAGTATAGATAGGATTATATTTCAATACAAGGTGAGAAGATGAGAGAGATAAAATTCAGAGCTTGGGATAATAAAAAGAACAAGATATTTTGGCCAAGAAAGATGGAATATGCACCTGCAGGTATTTGGTGGATTACTACAAGTAATATATTTAAGGATGGGAAATTAGAGGGGATTAAGCAATTGAAGGAGCATGCTATTCCTGGAAGTGCAGGGGATATTTTAATGCAATACACAGGACTTAAAGACAAAAATGGAAAAGAGATCTATGAAGGAGATATTTGTAAAGTCAATGATGAATGTGAGATGAACAGCAGTCCTTTTGAAGTTGTTTTTATGAAAGGTTTTTTTGGATGTAGTTGGACAGAAGATAGAGAAGCATTAGTAGATTACCTTAATGATTGGTCAAGGAAATCTGAAGTAATAGGAAATATTTATGAGAATAAGGAGCTACTAAAGTGATCTGTCCAAACTGCAAAGAGAATACAATGGCAAAAAAACAGTACACAGAAGAAGGAGAGAATTACAATTGTCTTGCTTGTTCGTCTTGTGGATGGTGGGTCTAAATAAAATAGAGGTGAAATAAAATGATGGGATTAAATCAGTATGATTGGAATGAGTACATAAGTTTGTTAGTGAAAGCAAACAGAGAGCAGCTTGATATGATAATGGTTATGGCTTCTCTTAAAAAGCAAAGAATGGAAAAGATAGAGGTGGAGGTTGAAAATGGAAAATGAATTCAGAGTAGGAGATAGAGTAGAAAGAATAGAGAATGCATATAATGGAATGGGTGTTGGGGATGTTGGAGCAATAATAGATATGGGTGTTGGGGGCATTGCCTTAAAAGAATGGGGTGGTGGACATGACCATTCAAATTTAAAATTGATAACAGGAAAGCAACCAAAGCCAAAGAAACCAACCCATATAGTAACTTACGATGTAAAAGGATGTGGAGACCCGCACAAACTGGCTTACTCAGAGAAAGAGGCAAAAGAAACAAGTAAGGAACTATTGAAAGACAACAACGTTGTAGAGGATTCAATAGTGATTTATGAGATAAAGAAGATAATCAGACCAAAGATAAACATAAGCTTCAGAGGGGGATAAAAAATGGCGAAAGATTTAAGTCAGATTAAGTTAGAGCAAGACCACGAGAAAGAGATAGAAGAGCTTAAGCAGAAGCATAAAGTAAATATAATTGAATTACAGGCGGGGCTGATGGATTCAGAACATGAACAGAAGATGCTAAGGCTTGAGAAGTTATTAGAGATAGCAAAAGCACAGACACACAACTTGGAGGTACGATGAATTTAAACACAACAGAAATAAGATTTATTGAAAAACTACTTAGGACAAATTTAAGGACTTCTTTAAGAGAACAGAACTACAATTCCTTATTAAGTGATTTAGGTTTGAATGCTGAGGAAGCATATGACATAGAAAACGCATTTTGGAAAAAGTTGGATTTGTATTTCGATGAGAATGGACTGAATCAGTATGACAGAATAAAACTACCTAAAGTAAAGACAAAACTAGAGAGAATCAAAGAGATCCTCGAGGAGGATGATTAAGAGGGAGTAATTCAAATGATGATAAACGAGCCAGAAGTAACATTTGAAAGACCAGAGAAATTAACCTTTAAGAATGTAATGTTCTGGGAGCCAGAGAGTAGATCTTTAATGAGAAAGACAAAAGACGGTAGAATAGTTCCAACATCTATAGTGCACAAAGCAAGCCTTTTCATTGAGAATAAATGTATTGAAAAGACAGAAAAAGGTTACACCTGCGGACCCATCAAGAACTACAACAAAACTTCTTATGAAATAACAGAACACAAAGGAGGTTACACGTGCAATTGTCAGGGATGGGCAAATAGACTTGTTAAGGATGGGAAAGGTATGTGCAGTCATGTATTAGGAGTGTTACAATTTAAAGAAATGAATGACAACATTTAAATAGTAGTTATTAATCATTATTAAGAAAGGAGGGGATAAAATGGTTGAAAAAAAGTTTATAGTGCTATTACAGGGTAAAGAGTTTATAACACATGAAGGACTTCTAGCTGAGTTTCATAAGAATGGTGGTAAGAAAATAGAAACAAGACTACTTAATGAAACCTCAACTTTAAAAACAATTATCTTTAAAGCAACAGCAGAAGGAGAAAGAGGAACTTTCACAGGTCATGGAGATGCAGATGATGAAAATGTCAACACTATAATTAGGAAACACAAAGTAAGGATGGCAGAGACAAGAGCAGTAAATAGAGCTTTAAGACTCTACAACAACATTGGAATGTGTAGTACTGATGAGCTAGGTGGAGATAAAACAGAAGAAGAAACAGTGCATACAGAAGACTTAGCAAATGTTCCAGTGCCAAATAAATGTGAGTGTGGGGCTGACATAACAGAAGCAGAGAAGAAATACTCAATCAAGTTCTACAACAGAACCTTATGCAGGCAATGTCAAAGCAAGGCTAAAAAATGAATTTTATGCAAGCAGTAGAAGCTATGAAAGAAGGAAAGAGGGTTACAAGACCAAAATTAAGAAAACATAAAGGATATTTTTATTATACAGGAAATAAAACAGATATGATAATATTTTCACATAGTGAGGGATATGAATTTGAGTCTCCTTCTTATGGTTTAAGTGATATTGAAGCAACAGACTGGGAGATAGTAGAAGAGAAAAAGAAAGAACGTAAAATAATATTTGGTATGGATATAGTAACAGATACTAAAATTCCTGAAGGAACAGTTTGTTTTGGGTATGAATCAGCTTGTGGAAATATAATTATTGAGAGCATAGAACACTTTAATTTTGAAGAGAAAAAGAAGGGAGAAAAATACCCCATGTGTGAAAGTCAAGATGCACAAATAGATTGTAGAAAATCAGATTGTAAATATTATGCGACAGCAGGTAAATGTTCAAGTGTGTCTCCAGCAATTACATTGAATAAAAATAAAACTTATGTTTGTTGGTCAAGCAAAGAAGAGAAAAAGTCATTGAGTGATAAGGTTGTTAGTGTTCCAAATGCTTATCATACCCCTTATTTTTGGGCAGATGATGTCAAAGAAAAATTGAACGAGCTTATTGATTGGTTAGATATTAGTCCAAATGGTGGTATAATTAAAAAAGCAAAAGAGATATTTGGAGAGGAGTTGATATGAAGAAGGAATCATTAACAGGAACTTTATTTGTAGGTGGCTTGATAATGGGCATTCTTATTGGTATGACAATAGGTATTTTAATTGGTTCAATGTCTAAAAAGGATTGTCCTTCTTGTATCTGTGGTGACGTTTCAATGAAAGAGATAGTAGAGTGTCCACCAGATCCAATCTGTGAATGGAACTGTCCTGAAGAGAAAGACTGTAGAGATAAGTTCAAAGATTATAAGGGTTATGTAGAAGACATGGAGGAGATAGCAAATGATTGAATCTTTATTTTTAACATCCTTTAAATCATTTGTACTTGGGATGTTGATGGGTGTTGTGGACGCTTGGAATAAGAAAGTAACGTTTGGTATATGGTTATTAGCAGTGGTTTCAGTATTAATTGGACTATGCATTGAGGGTCAGGGTTATGTAGATAGCCTTCATTGGGGAGTATGGAATTGGACATTGATGATTGTTTTTGTTGTGTTTGGAATGAATGTAGGTAAGACTGTTTATACTGGGATGTGGAGGGATAACAAATGAGTAACACAAATGTAGAGATAGGAAGTGGATGGACTTTGATAACTGTCACACTAATTATATTGAAAGCTATTGGGTACCTTGATATAAGCTGGTGGTGGGTGTTTGCTCCAACATGGATTCCTTTATTGATTGTTTTACTTATTCTTGTTTTTATACTCTTAGCAGCAATTGTTTCAGGAATTTTGGAGGCATGGTAATGATAAAGAAACCATGCTCTGTAAGTGTTGATAAGAATATACCAGTTAAAATAGCGATGACTGTAAGAAGATTCCCGTTTAAGTACAGAAATAGATCTGACTTTGTTGAGACAGCAATAAAGAATTTATTGAAGAAACATGAATAAAAAAGATAGGATTATTAAAAAAACAGAGGTGTGGAAGAGTTATCACATTCCTTCTATGCCGAACTATATGCGGAGGCCAAAGAATGCGATATTCATATCCAGTGCAAACAGTTATGAGCATGAACTGCTTAAGTTCAAGACATGCTACGAATTTAGAAAAGAAGGGATTGATTTTGTCTGTGAAGCAGTCAGGAATAAAAAAGATGCTAAAGGCCATGTAAGAAGAGTCGACATCGTGAACCTTAATACAGGAGATGAAATAGAGATTGAGATGACAGAAAAGAGAGCAAAGAGGTTTGAAGGAGAAGAAGGAGTTGTTGTCATCAAGGGGTGGGAGAAATGAAATGGTGGACTAAATTAGGACTGTATTTTCAAACAAGAAAAGAAATGCAAGAACTATTTAACGAAATGTACTCCTTAATTGATTTACAAATAGATGATGTGTTAAATAATATAAAAGAATTAGATCAGAACAAAGTTTACTATGTTGAAGTAGAAACAGTAGAAGAAGTAGAAGCAGTCAAAAATGTGTTAAGACGAGTAGATGCAAAATTAGAATGGACAATGCCAAAAATATTAGTGATGAATATTAAGTTAAAAAAAAAGAGGTAGATAAAGATTTGGAAGAGTGTAATCAATAGAAAGTATGTAGATTTATTCCTTAGCTTAGAAATGGGAAAGCTAGAGATAAAAGAATGCAGTCACAAGTTAGGTATGAACTACTTTCACTTGTCTCAAGTATTGATAAGGTTTGAAAAGGAAGGAATAATAAACAGAAAAAGAAAAGAAGACCAAAAGAGAGGAGAACATCCATTCGAGATTTCTCTTACAGAAAAAGGCAGAGAGATGACAAGAGTTCTTTCTGAACTAAAACACATCATTGAACACTACGATGAAGAGCATAGCAAAGACCTTGAAATAATTAAAAGGCAAAGAGAAGAGATAAAAGAAGAGGAGGAAATAGAAAAATGCAAAACAACGAATTACTAAAGAAGTTAATTGAAACAAGAGCAGAGCTGAATTCAAAAGTAGATGAAAGAAAAGGTCTAAGCGAAGACATTAAGGCCTGCAAAGAAGTAGAGGATAAGATATTGAGACAATTAGAAGAGGCTTTGAAAAATGAATAAGGCAACCCCATTTAAAATCGACAATAAAGACCCAGTAAGAAAGTTCGAAGTGCAGGAGAATGGGGATGTGAAATTAATAGAGAAAACAGAGGCAGAGGTATGGTTCAAAGCACGTGAGTTTATTACTTTCATTAGACAGCACGAAGATGGAATAAAAGAAATCGGTAGGCAGCTAGGAGCAGAACACAAAAAGAAATTAGAAGAAGAGTTAGTAAAAGCAAAGAAAGCATTCAAAGAAGTGCAACCGTTACAGAAAGAAGTAGAGGAAAAAGCAAAGGCAGACTACGAAAAGACAATGAAAGAGAACATGGTAAAGACATTAAAGAGTGAATTAGGAAACAAAGAACTAAGAAAAGACTATGTTTTAGCTATGTGGAACAACGTAAAGGAAGAAGACAAGAAAGACATAATGAAACAACTAACAAGCGATGAGCAGAAGAAGCTGATAAAGCTGAAGGC
>SDBT01002343.1_pt1 | contig 33549 bp, 72 predicted proteins | sample 2277101 | NCBI WGS metagenome assembly SDBT01 (sample SAMN10404973, study PRJNA504765) | marine sediment metagenome | isolation source: marine sediment core GS10_PC15, 103 cmbsf | place: Arctic Ocean: Southern Knipovich Ridge | collected 2010
ATCATTATGTATGGCTACCTAAGATATGTCCCACACATGCACAAGAACGATAGCTGTTATGCATTGATACAGTTATGTTCGTGTGGATACGGCAGATATATATAAAGGACACAGCTGTATCCCCTTATCCCCATATAAGTGCTATACCAAGGCAGTAACACCCTGTGTATACAACATACTGCTTAGTGCGGTTAGGCCAGTAGAGCTTGATGGATAGAGCCCAGCAGGACTATCAGCAGTAACTAGCACCCCACTCATATACGTATAAATATAAAGGACACCACCTTTGAGGTATCCTGTATGTATATATCCAAGTGTGTATGTCTGCTGCCTATATACTGGAAAAATTTTGCTCCACAGTACAGGAATGGCTCCTTATTTTTAAGCCTCCCCCTACGCTGGAGCCACACAGTAGGGAAAAAGATTTCCCTTGACACATAAGATGGGATGTTATATGATACCACCTATTGAATCATGAGAGTAGACATCAAGAAGCTCCTTCATAACCCTATGTTGAGGAAGGAGTTGATGATCAGGGTGATAGTTGCCACATAGGCTAGGGAGGGGATAGTGACTACATGGGAGCAGGCTGAGAGAGCATATGACAAGGTGAGGAAGGAGCTAATGTGATCAAAAATCTAACAGATAAAAACATAACGATTGAAGTGGAGATAAAGGTAAGGGACGGAGTTGAACATGTAGACGCTGTCTTCCCTCTATCACCAAATCCAGCCTATGTATTCTATGACAGAGAGCCCTCAGGTACAGTAGCCCTCGAAAACTTACAGATACCCCGCACCCACTACACAAAGAAGCGTGTCGAGAACCTCCCGCATCCAGCTGATGATACATTCCTCATTGTGGAGCAGGAGGTAGCGTTCTTGTATCCTGAACGTACTGATCTACTTGTTGCTACAGAGGAAGGATTTATTAGATATGTGTGATGAAATAACTGGGTATGGCCAATACGATGAGTGGGTGGAGGCTTGGAAGGTGACCAGGGTGAGAGATGTGTTTCCATTAAGCGACGAAGTTTACACGAAAGAATATACAGGGCCTTTCAGTAACACTCCTATCATATATCGAAAGATTATGCAAGCTGAATACCATCCCTGGAACAAACGTTATGTATTCGAGAATGAAGCTGGGTTTGCTGTGTTCCTCTCCCTAGGCGCTGCACGTATATATAAGACAAATAGAGGTAAACCTTACTACTTTATTCGTCGTGTTAAGGTTAGGGGAAAGATAACTAAAGGTGTAATGCAGATATATAAAGGGAAGAGAAGTGTACCTGTACCTATGGTGATGGCAAAGCAAATGCGGATGTTTGGGAGAGTGAAGGATGTGTAATAAGATAACAGGCAGCATAATCATGGATAAGTGGACCACTGCGTATAAGTGTACGGCTATACTGCGCAGGAAGGAATACACAGGTATGTATAGCAACACCCAGGTACAATATAGAAAAGTAATGGTAGCCAAGTACGAGAAAAGGGGTGTTTTTGGTACGAAAAAAACTCAGCTACCTAAAAATACTTACGGCTTCTGTGTATTTCCTACACTTGCGGATGCCAGGTTATACAGCATGGACATAATCCGCCGTGTTGAGGTAAAGGGAAAGGTATATATGGGAGAAGTGTATCTTGGTTATCCTCAACGTGGGGGTACCCCCATGTGGATGGTGGAAAAAATGCGGATGTTCGGGAAGGTAAAAGATGTGTGACAAGATAACAGGAACTGCAGCACACAAGGAGTGGACCACTGCTTATAAAGTTACAGCTGTAAAGCAGGGCCGCTTCGATGAGATCTCGCGTGAATATATAGGTCCATTTAGCGAAACTCATTTTAGATACGGTAAGATACTACGAGCAGAATATGAGCCTGAACATAAGGTTACTATGGATAAACTACTGGTAGGATTCTCTGTCCTTACGTCTATTGAAGATGCAAGGTTATATAAGGATCATACGGAAAATAATCTTAGGGTCACTAGCGTAATAAAACTTTGCATTCGACGTGTTGAGATAAAAGGAATGGCTACAGTTGGTTATGTCCGCTGTACTGCTATGAGTAACACCCTGAATACAACGGATAACAATACAGATTTTTCATCTCCTATAGGCACTAATGACTTCCTGTGTGAACCTGGTGGCCCTATTGTATCTGTACTCCTGGCACCCTCGATAAAGTTTTTTGGGAGAATAAAAGATGTGTAATGAAATAACAACAACAACGCGATTCAATAACTGGACACCTGCTTATAAGGTAACTATGGTAGCAGAGGAAGATGGCTTTGAATACACAGGCCCATTCAGTAATACCATAGTTATCCCTGCAATAATGAAAGCTAAGTATGAATCCATAAGAGCACACGGCGGGTCCAAGGGACATCTTCCTGTAGGTTGTATGGTACAACAGATAATGTTTGGTGAAGAAGTAGATGAACAAACAAACGTTGGTTGAGGTAACTTATTGTTCTGCATTTATGCTGGTGTGGGTGTTTTTCTTCGGCCTACTTAAGGGGATAGGATGGGAATAATACTGATAGTGATTAGGAGCTTATCATAATGCCAAACAATGAATATGAGACGCCAGCCTGGGTATACGACCCTCTATTTGTAGAGTTTAACTTCCAATTAGATGCCGCAGCAACACAGTCCAATGCAAAGTGCAATAACTATTACACCAAGGAGCAGGATGCATTAGAACAGGATTGGTACCCCCACGGCTCTATCTGGGTAAATCCTCCATACAGCAAATCAGCTGGTCCGATATACAAATGGGTACAGAAGGCGAAGTTTGAGTCTAGCATGATAGCTACAGTAGTGATGTTACTTACCGCTGACATCTCAACTAAGTGGTTCCATGACTTCATCTGGGATGCAGATAGTATTGAGCAGGGTGTACGACTAGGAATAGAACTGAGGTTCCTACCTAAACGTGTTAGGCATTTGCTTGACGGTAAGGTTACGGGATCTCCTCCTTGGGGGAGTATGATTGTCATTTTTCGTGTGTAGGAGGTAGAGTCGATGTCAGTAGAAACGTACAGAGTCGTATTAAGTGTCATTTGTTTTATAGCAACCCTTTTGTACTTGACTGGTTGGGTGGATAAGAAGGGATCACCGTATGCACTAATATTCTTAGTACTTGGTACGCTTCTGTTAAAGTAGAGGAGATCATGTCAACAAAAGAACTACTTATATGTGATAACTGTGGTAGGGAAGATGAGAAGGATAGGGTTAGAGGCTGGATACGTGTTGAGTGTGTAGGATTTGACTTCAGCACAATGTCTGATCCACCTTTGCCCGCAGATTTATGTACCAAAACGTGTGTAATTAAACACCTTAGGTTAGAGACGTGTATTGTAGGAGAGGGATAATGTTAGACAATATTTACATGCCATTTGGTTTAGAAGTTATACCTAGAGTATATCTCCTATGGGAAATACATGAAAATAACAACGCAACACTTAGAGGTGTCTATAACAGCGATAAGAATGCAGAAAAAGCAAGTATTACTCTTTCAGTCCATAGAATCAAAATTGAACCGGTGTTTATAAACGAAGGGAGAGACTAATGATACCAGAAATCGTTACAAACCAAATGGATACAATATGGCAAGATGCTGTCAACGCCACGCTTTGGGCAGGTTTGCTCCAAGGTATACTTGCATTGTTTCTAATTACAGGATGTATTACTATTTGTTGCCTCATCTGGAGGAAGTATAAAGAAGGAGAGGCAGATGAAACTGACGTTGCATGGGGCATAGCTGCTGTACTCATGCTCTTATTTTGTATACTGGCTATAGATAGTAGCCTTCCTAACCTCATGGCACCGGAAGCTGAGGTGTATGAGCAGCTGTTTGGTTGTGGATGTAGAAGATGAAAGATATAACAAAAGTATGGATACTTTGGATGGGGATTAGTAAACAAGAAGAAGAAATTGTAAGTGTCTTTACTACAGAGGACAAAGCTTGGGAAGTAATGAGAAAGTTATCCGACGGTAAGGGATTTGGATATAGGATAGCACCTGAATCCCTAGATGCACATCTGTAGTAAAGGAGTAGAGATGCATGGCTTAGATCGAACACAACTTTATATGGTGTGGTACTACATACAAGGGGGTATTCCTCTATTAGGTGGTGTCTTTACTACAGAAGAAAGAGCAAAGTCTGGTAAAGTACGGTTAGAGTTATTAAATCGCTATGCCTGGATAGTACAAGTAGAAGCGGATTATTTATCTATATAAGGAGCAAAGATGGACGGCTTAGATCCAATAATCAGACTAACAAAAGACCTCAAGGATGCATCAAAACTCCTTGGACAACGAGACGCTAGGTACCTAGTAGATCTCTACTACCAGATACAGGAGAACCGCATCCGAGCCTCAGGCCAAGTACGAGCTACTATCAATGAGGTAGCTGAACAAGTGGAGCCTAATGCCCTAATTAGGTGGGTGGCAGACAATTTTCGTACCATTGAGAATGATATCAAGAGAGCCTTAGGACCATATGTGATGTCTAAGCGGGTAGGAAGGTGGGCCATGTCACAAAGAGGAATAGGCCCTGTAATTGGTGCTGGACTGTTAGCACATATAGATATCACCAAGTCCCCTCATGTATCGTCCTTATGGCGGTTTGCTGGTCAAGACCCTACCTCTGTGTGGGAGAAAGGACAAGTGCGTCCTTGGAATGCAAGGCTCAAGAATCTCTGCTGGAAAGTAGGACAATCTATGATTAAACAGCAAGGAAGGGAATCTCTTTATGCTGATCTATTCAGACAGCGTAAGGACTTGGAAGTAGAGAGAAATGAGAAGCTCCTATTTAAGGATCAAGCTGCTGAGGGTCTGAAGCGTGTAGGTAAGGGTACTGAGGCATACACATGGTACAAGAAAGGAATGCTTCCACCTGGCAGACTCAACCTTAGGGCTATGCGAAAGTCCACCAAAATGTTTTTGAGTCATTATTGGGCTGTGGCGTACGAGTGCCATTATGATAAGAAGGCAGAGAATCCTTGGATTATTGCTCATGGGGGACATGCAGAAGCAAGCTTAGTATCTCCTCCAGGATGGCCCATAGATTGAAGAAGTGCAAGTATCCCCTAATGAGGCGTGTTAGGGGACCACAAAAGGAAGTTGTCGCCGTATGGAAATGGGATGACAATGAAGAGCGATATCCAAGTTACGGAGAAGCTTTATCTGTTTTCGAAGTGTGTATCCTTTGTGGAAAGCGTAAACGGATTAAGTTCCAGAAGGAAAGGGGTTGAAAATGAAAGGTGAGGATCTAATCATGGCACTAGGAGCAGCGAAGATATTAGGTGTCGCTCCCTCTACGGTGCGTCAAATGGCCGATAGAGGCCTGTTAAAATGTATTCGTACCTCTGAGGGGGTAAGGTTATTTTGGATAGAGGACGTGGAGAAGTTGAAAAAGGAGAGGAGTGAAGAGTGAAATCTTGTATTTGTGTTTGAAAATAGATTTTGGTGTAACCCACGTGACGAGTTTGAGACAGACTAAAAGTGAAACCCTGGAGTTGTGATTGAGACTAACGTTATGTGAAACCCGCACTTGATGTTCGAAATGCAAGTACTGTGAAATCCTCTTCGAATGTTTGAGGTAGGTATAATGAGAAACCCAACATCCTAATTCGAGACAGAGATTTTGGTGTAACCCTCGGCCCGAGATCGAAATAGAGGAAAAGTTGAACAATCGTGAAATGTTTGAGGCAGGGAATATGAGAAACCCACCTTCTAAATTCGAGACAGATTTTCAGTGAAACCCGCCTATTTCGTTTGAAGTGTAATGCTAGTGGGATAACCATGAAATGTAGTTTGAGCCAGGAGGAAAATGAAACCCCTTCATGATGTTTGAGACAAAATGTAAGTGAAACCGTCTAATGCCGTTTGAAATGAACAGCGGGTGAAACCGTGCAACTTTGTTTGAGTCTTATGTGAAATGAAACTCGAACCATTGGTACGAAATGAACAGCAGGTGAAACTGATACACAACGTTTGAAACGCATATCGAGTGAAACCCTATTTCGACGTTTGATATGCAGATGTGAAACCCGCAAATTGAGTGTTTAAGTAAAAAAGGAGTAAGAAGTGACGAGATTAGAAGCAATACAGCAAGATTTAAGGACTGTAAATAGTGATATGGAAGACTTAAGGCACGAAAAACAACGTGTCTTGCATACAAGGAAGCGATTAGAACAAAGAAAGACATCTAATCCTACATACGCAGGAGCACCTTTTCGTGATATCAATGTAGGCAATCTAGCAGATGTAATACAAAAATCCCTTTTAGATCGTATCTTTCGTCCGTTGTACCTAATGACAACTACCATAAAGGATGCGACAGTACTTGTGGCTACTAATGACACCTTCACGACGGCAATGATAATACTTGATAAGGAGCGTGTATCAGGACAAGGCATAACAAAACGATGTGTGTCTGATCCTATTAGAGAAGATGTCGGTGTTACCATCGCAGTGGAGCGTGCAATAGTAGACCTCCTCTTGAAGCTACCTAAGCTCCATAAGGATGACAAAGCTATTCTGATGGAAAGGGCCATGAGATGAACATATATTGTGGCTGCGTCTGTAAAGACACCAGTACCTTAAAAGTAATAGATGGTACGGAGGTATGGACGGCTAAGGCCATACTTCCTGACTGGCCAATGACTGTAGAGAAGATAGGAGTTGAGCAACATAGGGTAGGTAAAGTAATGAACAAAGGAAATCCTGCTCCTGTTTATCGTCACTACCCTAATATAGACAAGAGAAGCTGTAAGCATTGTGGGGTAGTTATTTATTTGGAGGGATGATGAGAGAAATTGGTCATTGGCATAAATGGTTCGCATGGCAGCCTGTATATGTAGAGAAATGGAAGACACGGTGGTTTACGTTTGTTGATCGTAGGCTAATGAACTACGAAGAACGTTTTTTAGAGTCAGATCAAGCAAAGCTGGGTGGTGTCCCAGACTGGATGAGAGCGGACACAAGGACTTGGTGGGAATACCGAAAGAGGTAAAATGAAAGAAGCTATAGATAGTAGTGGAAAGAACCAAATAGCTGAATTACTACTCAGTGAAATGCAGAAATGTATTAAACTAATTGATGAATACATTATTAGTGACGAAAGTGATTCAGCAACAGGACCGTGGCATACAAGTAAGCCAACGAGTACCGATCCCTTTACTGCGGTAATACTGCACAATGGACTGTACGGCATAGCATGTTACGCAGGCTATAAGAACCTCTGGCAAGTTTACATAGCAGATAGATGGGTAGAAATAGCAGAACCCCAACAGTGGGCAATGATACTAAAGGAGCTTGTATGAGATACCTAATATTACTACTACTTTTTTCATGTACTTCTCTGATAGATCCCGTAACAAGGGATGCTATCTTCCAAATGGATACGAAGGACTTTGTCTATTGTGGTATAGATACTGTCATTATTACATTAAGCAGTGGAGAAGTAGGATACCTGCGCCGTCCAGAGAATTCTACCGAGTATGATCCTATCATGGTTGAGTATCGTGAGGAAGTAGTAGGGCCGGTAGATTATAGGGCTGTCTCAACTAATGGAGCACACACTTGGACTGGTGTTGTAGGTAATAAGCCGATACAGTTTTGCTGTGGAGAGAGTTGTGATTGAAAATACTGCAACATTAGATTTCTCGCTCACCTTGTGGATTCTAATTGGATGTATGAACACATTTCTGACCTTCTTTAGTGCTTATATGTGCCTTACTATCATCGAACAAAGAACCCAACGAGGTGCGTCTACTTTTGGTTCAAGAGGCCGATAACTAATATTGAAGAAACATCTACCATGAACTACCCAGAAGGTTACAACGATGGATTTGAGGACGGCAAAAAACGGCAACGACAATATGATCTAGATAACAAACTCAGCCTTAGCCACTGTAATTTCATGGACGAGATGCTAAAAAACGTTAGGAAAGGTGTACAGCAGGTTTTCAAAGATATTAGGATCGATGAAATTGAGAAGGAGTTAAGCAAGGATGAGTGATATGCCTGAAATGACCCCACAAGAGCTTCTAACCTGTTTCGTTCAGTCATCTACCAGAAGTCTCTTTAGATCGCCTGAGGCAGAGGATATGTTCCTTACAGACCTGGTTAATGATGTGATAGATACAATATCCCTAGAGGATCGACGAGAAGAACATCAGAATATAAAGGTATTGCCTCCATTATCTCCTGCACAAGTAAGGCATGCAGTAACGGTAGTAGATTCCTTTATAACTACAGCTCGTGAAAGAAAAGAGGACAAGTTGATGTTAATAAATGACCTCATTGACACAGTCTCCCCACAAGATCGACTTCTACCACCAAATTTCTACCCCGAACTAAGTAGCGCGGAATTTTTCTCTGTCTTTCTCCGTGATGCACCCGATACCAATTGACCATAGTAGGTGTATATAGGCCTTCTCTGCTATTACTGGGGGCAGGTTAAAGCTGATTCCAGGCTTTTTGCTGCTACCAATGGAGATTTCTTTAGTAAATATCCCGTTGCTCCTCAATACACTATCGATTTCTTGGATACTCCTGGCTGTTGTTCCTACCATATCATATTGGTCAGTTGGTGGGAGCACAGCCTTTTTCCATCCTCTTGACGATGTGATAGCCCTTACTCCATAAGGCATTGCTTTAATAACTGCTGCTAACTCCGCTTCCCTAATAGCTTTAGGTATAGTAAACCCACCTACCCTAGCATCAGTAAGGATTAAGAAGTTATCCTCATACCGTAACCGGGTAAATTGCCCCCCAGCCCGTTGTATCCTGCGTTTTAGCGCATCCCAGCCCCCAAAAGATACAGTTAGTTTCTCCAGGTGTAATACCTTGCTTACGTAGGGTGTAAGGCTATTTGTCCACTCATCCTTCTTCACAGGACCACATTTACTGCAATTCCACCGCTTACACGCTAACCACACAGCTATATGGTCTGTTCCACTACCTGATACACGTAGGACAGCAGAGTATCCACAGGAAGGCAGACGTACATTTTTGTAGTCAATGTCGCAGTTAACCTGTAAGAGTGTTTCCGTCTTATAGCCTAATTGCGACATCTGCTCGTCAGCTATCAGATTTCTAAAGTCTTCTGGTGTCCTTGGTCCAACGTATCGTGGGACTGCTTTAGGTAGCACCTTTAGTCGGGGCAGCGCCTTAGGCAGAACTTTCAGTCTTGGTAATGCTTTAGGCAAAATCCTAGAATTAGCTACAGGTAATCTTGTTTGTTGCATTTATTCTCCCCCATGATATAAATAGTTATCATGGTACTTGACTATTATAGTATATTCCTATACTGTTAAAAGAACTAGAGAGGTGAGTGAATGATAAAGGACAATGTTTTAGTTACTCCGAATTGGTCAGGTTTTGGTCATGGTATCTCGTTATTCTTTGCATTGAGTCCTGATGTCTCCAGATCTAGTTATACCACAGTTTTGGATAATTTAGCAAGTGCTGATATCCAAGAAGTTCGTTTTGCTGGTTCCACATTCACCTGGGACAACCCCCTAAGGATGAAAAATGTCATCCCATTTAAAGATGGTACCACATATATCCATAGAACCAAAGGAAAAAATAGTGTGGATGAGGGTAAAGGGATTGATCCAGTATTGGATGTTACATACGCAGATGAGCTGGCATGGCGGCTAAGTGAAGCAGCTAAACGAGATATAGTTGTACAGTACACAGTATTCTGGGGTGGAACCAGGGCTATATTTACGGATAATAATGGCAAGATTGCTTTATATAATCGTATTAGACCCTACATAAAGAGTGTTGTGAAGGTTCTAAAGGAGTCTCCTACCACCATTATCGAAATTATCAATGAGTGTGACCATGGGCATCATATGGCACGCCTAGGGCAGGAAGGAAGGGAAGAATTCCTCGAAAAGTGCGCTAGGTGGAGCCGACAAGTATGGCCAGATGCAATAATTACTGCCAGTGATGGAGGACATTCTACCAAATTCATGTATCACGACGTCAAAGGACTGGATTATTGGAATATCCATTTCCCTAGAGATACGTTAGTGAAAAAAGGTATTCCCCGCTGGTGTCGAGGATCCTGGCATCTACAGGAAGTTAGGCATGAATGGAGAGCAAAACACAACAAAATAGGTGGCCATGGACGGTCAGATGAGAATATCTTCTTAATGACACCCGCTGAACGGCAGAAGTGGAATTATACGGGAGGTACGACAGATTACAGGATGTATGGGTTGATGATGTGGGTCACCCTAATGGCAGGCGCTGGCTTAACTATACACTCCTTTAAAGGGTTCTTCTGCCTAGAGGGGTTAACCAAGGGTGCAATATTTACTATATTCTCCCATCTCCTACGTATTACAAATGGCTTCAAATGGCATAATGCATCCAGCCTAAATGCGACATGGCTTGGGTCACCAGTAAAAGACTGGAACAGGAGAAATAAGGATAGGGATGAAATATTCAAAGCATACTCTATCGTTAATACACGAGGAGACGATGTCCTTGTCACTGTCTTGTCTCCAGGAAACAACAATAGGCTCAAACTTAACCTTAGGCATGACTTGAATGTGTACATCTATGACCCAATAAGTGGGGCGAAAATAGGAGAAACTACATCCCCTAAAGGTGAGTCATGGCTACCCTTACCAAAAGCTCCTTATCCAAAGGGGTTGGTGATAAGGATGAAGAAAGGTGCTGAGCCTAAACCAGGGCCAGCCCCTATTCCTCCTAAACCACAACCAAAGGAAGTATATTTTGACCATGTTATCGACCAAGCCTATAAGGATATCTTTAAAAGATCAGTCGATCCTTCTGGTTTGAAAAGCTACAACGAAAAGATGAGGCAAGGGTGGAGTGAGGCTGAGATGCGACAGGCTCTGCTTGACTCCCCTGCATATAAGAAGAGGTTCTCAAAATGAAACTACGTTATGTATTGCTATGTTTGCTGCTAGCCACACCTACATACGCACAACGTTTGGCTACCATATTCAATAACTACGATTTGGATGTTACTGCTTATACCTACTGTGATTCAGCCAATATACCTACAGAGATTCCTGTGTGTGTGACGACGGCGCAGGCTGTAACAGATGGTTGGATGTCTGTATCTAATGATGCTAGGAAGACATTCCAAATAAGTATTGATCAGATAGTTGTTACGGGCGGTATTGACATCACAGTTGAAGGAAAAGTAACAGGTTCTACTTCTATTGTTACTATTTGGACAGATAACGTAACGACAGCTACCACAGATAATGATATAGTAACAGTACCTGAAGATGTTAATCAGTTACGTATAGGCATCAAGATAGGTACAGCCGATGATGGAAATGACCTTACTACTAACTTAGAGATAATTGATATTCAATACGTTGGTGGTAGGGCAAGGAGGTAGAAATGAAACGAATAGGACTGATGATCCTAGCTTTGTCTATATTTGCTGTAGGCAGTGTTCTTAATGCACAAAGGGGTGATTGGCCTTCGACCCGCGCGGTGAAGGCCCTGGAGACGATATTTGACGCTCAGGGGAACCTTACGACGCTGGACTTCCGGGGCACCAACCCGTCGCTGATTTATCCCGACGCTGATTCCTTAGTGTTCCGTGACTTCAGCAGCGATCACGTTGTCACGTTCGCCGATGTGCCTGATTTGACCGGGAGCGATTCCAGTGAGGCACTTGTACTCAACGCCTTCACGCCGGGGATACTGGACGCTGGCGATGAGCTTATCGGCTACCACATTGACATCAATGGCACGGCTAATCACACGGGTGGGACAGTGGTGGCGCTTAAGCTGGACAATGAAACGAATGATGCGCAGTCAAGGGATATCGGGATTCAGTTTGATGTGGGCTTTGACGAGGACATGGTTTTTGTTGGCAGCGGTGTGATTGAATTACCAACAAACGGACGCCTGCAATTCAGAGATCCAACTGGGAATTCAAACACATCAATTTGGGCGGCTCCCGCCGCAGGGGAAAGTCGGGATCTGCTGCTAGCCATTCATTCATTAACGGCTATGGACAGCGCGGATGATATCGTCCGTGGAATATTACTAGCTTTCACAAGCGCCGACCACACCAACGGCTTCATGTACGGGTCGTACATGCTCAACGACGTAGAGGACGCCGACGCATTCGAGGGAGCCTACTACGCATCTGCCGAATGGGATGCTCACATGGTTATGCAATCATTCGACTCCTCACCATCTGACGATCCTCCATCAGGAGCAGTAGCCTTTTTTGTAGATGACAATGCTGATTACTCAGGTGGGGGAGGCAATGATTGTGCCCTAGTAGCTAGAGATGCAGCCGGTGTAAACACCCTCGTCGTGATAATAGGTACGGTGAACACAGCATGTCCAACGCCATAAAGAAAACTACAATATTACTCGCATCAGTCGTCCTGCTAACAGCAGGGTTCCAAAACTGGAATGCCTACAATAATGTCTATTGGTGCGATATTCGCTTCCCCGCATCAGAGGCAGGACTCGGAGGATCAAACGCTCCAGACGTAGAACCTAATTTGGGTTATGACCTCTTTGATAATGTACAGGACGAAGAAGTATTTTTTCAGGCCCAGATGCCCCACTCGTACAAGTTAGGTACGGCCATTAAAGCTCACGTTCATTGGGCCAAAAGTTCCTCAGCAGGTGGAGATGTATGCTGGCGTGTAGATTATGAGTGTGGAGATATCGGGGAAACGTATGCAAATTCCCTAGGAACAACAATCAGCCTGACCTATGAAGTAGATGATGCTGATACTGCCTACTTGCAAGCTTTAGCTAGTCTCACAATGGGAGATCCAGCATTCTCAGCACCATCCGGGATGTGCATCATGCGACTCTGGCGCGACGTCTCAGGTGATGGGGCTTCGTGCGCGGATGATTATGCGGCTGATGCTATACTATATGAGTTCGACATTCATTATCAAATGGACCAACCGGGGAGCATTTCAGAGATGCTTAAGTTCCAATAGGATAGACAAATGAAAAATATAATGATATGCTTAGTATTCTTACTATTCTCAGCAACCCTTACAGCACAAACAGTAACAATTAGCATTGAGATTCCTTCTGCTATATCATTAGATGTAGTTGACGCCTTCGCATGGAGGCATGACTATGTTGATAAAAAGGAAATCACAGGTGGAACAGAAGAATCTCCTGTATATGAAACGAAAGGAGCTTTTGCTAAACGTATAGTAAGACAAATGATACGGTCTACCTATATTTCTTATATGGAACAAGCTGCATCAAGGGCGGCAGGTGCCTCAGCAGCAACAACAGCAGGTACATCTGCTAAGACAATTACTATCCAGTAGAAAGGAACAAAGATGACAGAATTCAAATTACACCTTTACACACGAGTAGTTGATCTCCTATGGATTATCCTTGTAATGCTATTACTATGGACAGGCTATACAGGATATCTCCTAGGAGGAACATTCAATAAGCTTATCAGTGGACAATGTAGTGTGATTAGTGAACAAGCTTTAGACCAAGCTGTGGAGAAGGAATTAGGGAAGAGGGCTCCCTTACCAGAGTAGGGTTAAAGGAGGACTGAATGAAGCTTGCAATAGAAAAAGGAACAACATCAAAAACAATACAATTCTTCGTAGGTGATTCAAGTGTATCTACAGGTGCTGGATTAACAGGTCTTGTTTATAACACAGGATCATTAGCTGCCTACTACTATAGGGAAGGAGATGCAAGTGCTACTGTGATAAACCTAGTTACATCCACCCTAGGTACCTGGACAAGTAGTGGGTTCATCGTCGTTGATGGTACAAATATGCCCGGTTGGTACCAGCTAGGTATACCAAACGCTCTATTAGCATCAGGTGCAAATACTCTAAACATCACACTCCAAGGTGCAGCAAATATGTCTCCTGTGAACATTGAGATACAGCTGGATGTAACTGTAGAGAACCTGTCAACAACAGCTAAAGCAGATGTAAATGCTGAAGTGATAGATGTTATGAGGACAGATACAGTAACTGAGATATCAGCAGTACCAGCAGCTAATGCGGCCCTCCACAGTATGGTACAATGGTTATACAGTATGGCTCGTAACAAGAAAACTACAACAGCAACAACAGATACCTTAAGAAATGATGCAGATGGTGCTGATATAGCATCTAATACCATTTCAGATGATGGAACCACCTTCACAAAGGGAGAGTATTCCTAGATGGCTGTAAATACAGTATCTAGACGTAGGGCGGCTTGTAGTTATGCAGGAACTATTATCTATCCTCATCCCGACGGTGTGATAGATGCAGCAGCCAGAGGAGCGGTGAATAGGTTATACACCTTTTCCCTTATTCCTACTACACCAGGAAAAAGAACAGCAACTGTAGGTTTGGATACAAGGACGATAGCGATAGGGTTAGATAGTAGGACTGTAGAAATTAGTTTAGATACAAGGACAATTGGGTTAGACTAGAAAGGATTATAGAGTGTATAAAAAGACAACAAAGAAAAAGGTATGCATCGTAGCATCCGGACCAACATGGAAACAGACACCCTTCCACGATAATACCTTTGACTTTTGGGGCCTAAATGCTTTCCACAGGATCCACAAAGATGAACATTTTACAGGGTGGTTTCAGATACACCAACCAGGCTTTGGAGAAGGTCACATAGATGATGAGGATCATGTACATTGGTTGAAGGAAAAGCATCCCTTCCCTATTTACATGGTGAAGCAGTTTGAGGAATATCCAGCATCAGTAGCTTACCCCATTGATAAGGTAACAAAAGACTATTGCCCTCGTTCGAACGTAAAGTACTTTACTAATACAGTAGATTACATGGTATGTCTTGCTATGCATCAAGGGCACAAAGAAATACGTATGTATGGTACTGATCTCATTAGTGATCAGGATGATGAGTACCAGAAGATGCGCCAGAGTCTTGAGTATTATCTAGGTGTTGCAAAAGGCCTAGGTATCAAGATAGTACTACCTGAAGATTGTGCATTGTTGAGGGCTGAGTATACCTACGGTTTTACCCCAAAGCCTTGGAGTACAGATAACGCAATAAAACGTATAAGTGTTTACCGTAAGCAACTTCTTGATGAACAAACAGAGGAGTTCAGATTGTACGGTGAGCATAAAGCGGCGTTTAATAGGACTCAGGGTGCAATAGGCGCTTATGACCAAGTTTTGAAAGAGCTTCACATGAAGAAGCGTGGAATGCCGTTGTGATGCTAAATGATAGGTGTGGAGGCTGTGGAAAACCTATTGAAGAAGTTGAATGCCTCTATAGCTGGGGTACTTATTATTGGTGTTACATGTGTTATGAAGAAATTGAGAAGCCTGAGGAGCATTCATTAAAACGGTTTAGTGCGCGGCTAAGATAAAATGGAGAACATAAAATGAGTACAGGTAGACCCATTCGAATATTTGTAAAGGATCCCAACGCTGTACTGGATTATGTCCTCGATTGGGGTACCTGGCTAGGCAGTGATACAATATCTACCTCTACATGGACGGTGCCTACAGGGATCACAGAGGACTCTTCCACTAATACCACCACCACTGCTACCATCTGGCTATCTGGGGGGACAGCTGGATCAACTTATCTATTGATTAACAGGATTGTTACGGTTGCTGGACGAACAGAGGATCGGACGATTCAAATTACTGTTACACAGAAATAGCACCTAATATATACCTTTGTGTCGATTTTTCTTGACACAGCGGTTAGGTTGTGTTAGTATCTACCTAATATCCAGCCTTTTATCCTCCATGATGTATTGAGTGGGGGGTGAGTTGGGATACTCACCCCTTTTAAATGTTGATTCTCCTTGACAAACCTAAGCGCTTGTGGTATGATCTGTTTGGAGGTAGGAAAGAGGATGAAAAAGATGAAAAAGGACATGGATGAATTTATGCGAGGCTTTAGAACAGCTATGTATCTTGAAACTAAAGCCTTTACGAAGTTTCATCTAATAGAAGAGAATCGGGGTGATATGGGAGCAATGGATGCCCTTACTGACATGCACAAGGCCATTATTAAGAAAGCACTCAAAAAAGGGGCTGTGTATTGGTTCAAGTACGGGAGATAGGAAATGACAGATAATACCTATATAATTATAATGTCGTGTGCAATTGGCTTGACTGTCGGTATAGGGAGTAATTTTTCGCTTGGTGCAGCAAGTTTCTTGTTTTGTTTGTACTTTGGAGGGAAGGGATGACAAAGGCGAAATACATGTTCCTGATGTCACTTTTTGTTGGCGTCAATATAGGAGCGGGGAGTAATTACTTTTTTGGTGTAGCAAGCTTCCTATTTTGCTTGTACCTTGGAGGACTAACTGTAAAATAAACTTTAGTTGCTTTCCTTTTAAGCCCTGGCAACGATGTCGAGGCTTTTTTGTGTGTTGACATATCTAATCCTACCTGATATGGTGTATACGGAGGTTTAGATGATAATATTAGTAGCGATTATCTTAGTTCAGGTGGCAATTATCGGCATTGGGTTTTGTATATTTGCGGAGAAGTCCCTGCATATCGGCAAGGAATGCTTACGTTTAATGGAAGAATCTGCCCTTAAATCCTCAGATTTCATCCCCATCCTTATAGCACCACCTGAATTTGATGTATGGAGTGAGGATCCCGTTAACAAAGCAGCAATGCATAAAGCCTATGGTTTGTTGGATAGTGTTGTTAATGGACATATGGAAATCTTTCCTCACGGTTGGAAGCTAGAAGTACATAGGAGGAGATAACATGTCAGATAGCACAACTTCAAGTTCAGGTATCGGCTTCACCGGTCTCTTAACTATTGTATTCATCATACTCAAACTAACTAACTACATCGACTGGTCATGGTGGTGGGTATTAGCTCCATTATGGATACCAATAACAGCAGGCCTAGGTGTATTTATCGTTGTCTGCGCAGTAATATCCCTAGTTGTAATAGCAAAGGAAGCAGGGGGAAGGCTACGTGGATGAAAAGATAGTAACGATTCTAGGTAAGGCACCTTCCATCGAATTTGTTGACTTTGATGCACCTGGAGAGTTTTGGGCATTGAATGATATGCATAAGATTATTGATGAAACAAGGTGTGATAGATGGTTTCAAATGCATAGACCGGGTAGTGGGGAAGGGTACATTGACGATACGCATCATTTAGACTGGTTGAGGCTGCCCAAATCGAAGGAGCGTCCGCAAATATATATGATTAAGGTGTATCCTCAATTCCCTGCATCAATATGTTATCCTTTTGCAGAAATAGTAGAAGAAATGTGTCCTAACAAACAGCCATACTTCACCTCTACAGTTGACTACATGCTATGTCTAGCGATCCTCTGTGACTTTGAAGTCATCAACCTATTCGGCATTGACCTCATAATGGACGCTGATCACACAGAAGAAGGTGAATTCCACAGGATGAGGCAGTCAGCTGAATTCTACCTTGGCCTGGCTATGGGTAAGGGCATCCAGGTTAATATGCATGAGTGGTCCTCCCTAATGCGAGCAGACCGTATCTACGGCTACGACGAAAAGGTACGTGGCACCGAGACATTGGTCAAGGACGTAGACGCAGGTATGGAAAGGGTACAAAAACAACAGGCTAAAGCTAAAACTGCCTTGGATGAAGCTCTTGCCTCGTATCATGTTGCTGACGGCTACCTGCAGGCAATGGGGAAATTTAAGGAGATGTTGAAGTTTCGGGAGAGGGGTGGAAGGTGATATTCAAAAATAAAAGTCCCTACTGGCAGTATAGAGGCTCCCGTAAATGGCATTTCAAATTTGCCTGGAAGCCCATACGAATAAATGAAACGACTGTTGTCTGGTTATCCTGGATAGTTAGAAAGAACATATTAGATGGTGCTCTAGTGCAGGAAGAAGTTAACCAGCATATGGCAGGATGTGAGAGGCCTTACCCTTATGTGGGTGGAAGTACCAATAGGGCTTAAAGGCCGATTGCTATATGGGAAGCTGGGAAAGTACCTAAGCAAATTCCTAATTCGTAAAGTTAATGTAGTAATAGGAAAAAAAGTAGGGAAGTGGAAGTGACGGTGACTCCGGTATACGTAACATCAGCCATTCAAGCTCAACTAGATACCGCATCACAGTGGAAAGAGTTAGCTCTAAGCCTAGAACAGCTTCATATCCATATCGCAAACCGGACAAAGGTGTCAGAGGCTCTTAGAGACAAGATACGGGACTTGAAATATGAATTAAAGGTTGGGCAGTGGGAGGGGAGATGAGCATTGAAAAAGGAATAGGTGTCAGAAAAGGATTCTATCAAGGGTATGAGGCAGCACTAGTACAACTTCTAGCTGAAATAAGACGCTTAGAAACAGCTCATTTAAACCAGACTGCTAACTATACAGTCGCCTTGTCTCATGTAAGGGCGCAAGTAGAGGATTTAAGGGCTACAGCACAGAAAGAAGACGAGGAGTGGAAATGACCAATACTGTCTTGATGACAGCAGACGATCCTTGAATAAGGATTTGCAGCTTTGTGAGGATACGATTGAGATGCTGCAGGAGCAGGTAAACGAGTTATGTGAAAAGATTGAAAAACTTTTTCCTGCAGAAACCATTTTAGTTCTTTATCGAAAACTGAATGGCCATAACGAACATAGAGAATTATTACGGACAACTATTGACAAAATAAAGATCTTGTTGGACGAGTTACGCGATTCATTGAATAGATAGATGGAGTGATGAAACTACGACAAAAGGAGAGAAAAATGTTAGATACAAATGCGATTGAAGCGTACACAGAGAATGATAACCTATTGGCATGGGCACCCAATGGAGAGGAGAATTGGATACTAGAAAGCACCTTGCGGAAGGGGGCTGGATACAGCAAAAACTCCTTAGATCGACTGATTGAACTAAACCCCAGTATTTTTGAGGGAAACGTAGAAGTCGTTACGGGAGAAGCACTTAAAGACCTAAAACTAAACCCCAAACTACAAATTGAAAAGCATGCACCTCATGCCAGATTCCTTTCACGTAGAGCTTGCATATTTGCCATGGTTGTCCTCGGTACGACACGCAAGGCTAAGGTCTGGAAGATCTGGGCACTGAATGTAATTGACGAAGTCATGTCCAAAGGCTTCTACATCGACCCTGCTCTACCTGCCAATGCTCTACATGGCCTCCTCATAGCACAGAGCAAACAGATGCAACATCAAGACAGGCAAATCCAGCAAGTGCTCAACGGCCTCCAGCAACAGCAAGAGAGTAACAATTACGTTACAACACAATTAGTAGAAGCAGGCCATAAGTCTTTGACCCGATTTGGGCAAGACTTCTCTCAAAGCCTCTCAGAGTGCCGTACATTGACCTCACAGAACGCTGAGAAGACATTGAAGCTCCAAAGGCAAGCACGCGATATTGAGGGCCATGAGGAAGAAAAACGTGTACTGCGTGTGGAATGCTCTAATGCAATCAATAAGATCAAACTAGAGTTGAAGGATGTAAAGAAGGAACGTAACATGCTGGATTTCAAATATACTCGGGCACGCCGACGACCTGACTTGGTGCTTCCTCTTGTCCATTAAACTCCCAGACGTAGTTGTAACCGGCACAGGTAGGAGTGGAACATCTACTGTAGCCAGGCTCCTCCACACCAGGCTAGGTGTCTGCATGGGGTATGACCTAAAGGATCCTGATTACGGTAATCCACAAGGATACTATGAGAGTTATTGGGCGTATGGGCTGAATAGACGGGTAGTTAGTGGTGCAATCTCAAATGAGCAGTGGAAAGAGTTGATAGGGGTTGATCATAAACAGGAGAATATGTGGGGATTCAAGGATCCTTGGTTCCTGTATCTACCTGATTCTATCCTGTATTCCATGGAACCCACAACAAAGGTTATATGTGCTAGGCGGAATAAGGAGGATACTGTTGCTAGTTGGTTACGTACAGTACCTGACCCAGAGCCAAAAGAAAAGTACGAACGCCTGGTTCATGTCCGTAATGACCTGATGGAAATACGACTAAAAGACTTTAATCGAATGGACATCCACTTTGATACACAAATGGATGAAGACGAGATTGTTGCTCGTATAGGAGAATGGTTATGCATTACCATCACATGAAGGTTGATCTTGGGGACCGTATTGCGCATGTGAATCACAATGATGACTGGAGTGGGGATGTCTATGTAAAGGTAGTCCTCCTTGAAGATTTATATGACACTAAGGGAAATACCGCGTTTGATCCGCCAGGAACTGAGTATACAATCCCAGGTGAAGTCCTCTTAGCTGTCGGCAAAGCAGCAAATAAACACTCTATACTTGGTCAAGTCATTGCGGCTATTGAAGATATAGAATAAATAACCCAAGCGGTAAAATAGTTGTTGACATTATCATAATTATTTTGGTACTATACTGACTATGCAGAACGAACGAGATTGGTTATCACTATATAAGTGAGAGGTCGGGGGTTCAAATCCCTCCGTCAGGTAAAACTGGCGTAGCTCAGCTGGAAGAGCGCTAAAACGTCAATCTCTTTACCTTTTCTGCATATAGACTATTGAAGGAGTTTATGAACTAGACGACAGTGTTGATTATCTATAATGGTTCGATTCCATAGCTCTGGCCAAATCGGAGCGTCGCATTTGGGCGAAATCAAGCTTCGACACAACTACTTTCTAGTTCAATGAAAAGGATGCAAGACGCAGGTGTTGGTTATCAATTCAAACAATAGGTTGCAGGTTCAAGTCCTGCTCTCCCAGCAATGGGAGATAGATCAATCGGTAGATCAATTGTCAGCATTTCCGATGTCGTAACTTTCTTGCATTATATGAAATGAAGTATGAGACGAACTGGTTACCTTATCTACACATGACTGGTAGCCTACCAACTTTCTCATACAGTTAGAGCGAGACGCTTTGTTGCGTTATCTTTAGGTGATAAAATGCAGCTAACTAACTTTCTCGCTCATTAGTATGTACAAGACGCTTTGGTTATATTATCTATCGCCAAATTTGAAAGACTGTAGCCTACCAACTTTTTTGTACTTAAGATGTTAAAAGACACAGCAACAAAGCTGTCCATCACCATAGAACTATCTACCAAAGATGGACGTGTAGCAAAGATAGAAAAGGTAGCTGATCTAACGGGACTTCAACCTTATAAACAGGTAGTAGCACAAGCACTAAAGGACTTAGTTGAAGGCATACAACGTATGGGAGTTTTGGCAACAGAGTTAGATAAGGATAAAATTGTCAATTAAAAGGAGCTTATGATGGAAAAAGGCAATTTACACCAACTCCTTGCTGTGAAGAAGGAAGTAGCAACAAGGGCCAATGAGATCACGGGCGAGACAAAAAAGGTGTTTGACAAGAAGCATCTTTTCTACGGCTCACTAAAGACCTACGCACCGTTTAATGAAAGTGAGTCAACCCAGGAACCAGATGAGATAGAACATCTTAGTTATACAGTAGGAGAAAAGCTAGACTGGTTTACACAAGAGTTAGGCAAACTGATGGACATCGAATACCAAATAGATGTCACGAATCAGATTGCAACGGCTGAAATAGACGTACCTGACCTATCATTGCCTACTCTACCTGCACCCTTCCTCCTAGACCTAATTGGACTACTTGAACGAGTCCGTGCCATATATGGCCATGCTCCGACACTAGATCCAAAACATGAGTGGGGGCTTGTGCCAGAATTAGGCGATGGTGTCTATCGAGCCGTAGAAGATGATGTCACATACAGGACTAACAAAACGTTGCAACATAAGATTTTGTACGAAGCAACTAAGGAACACCCTGCTCAAATAGAGAAGTGGTCAGAAGATGTTAGAGTAGGTAAGTTTGTTAAACGACATTGGTCTGGTGCGATTACAGCACAACAAAAATCAGTTCTTCTTGGCAGGCTGGACACATTGATTCGTGCAACAAAGAAGGCTCTCTCTGCTGCTAATGAAGGACAACATGCTAAGGACAAGGTAGCAGCTACTATTTTTGACTGGCTCCATTGGGATATGCCTCTCGGTGGAGTTGCAAGGACTGGAGACGAGAAATTTCAACCTGATGCTAATGATTGATTCTGAAATTGATCGGAATACTCCAGAACTTGACTGAGGCATTGTTGAAGCGATGAGAGAATCCTAATGACACATTGTGCGAAGTGCGGGTTCGATCCCCGCTACCCGCTCCAAAAAACTCTATGCGGGTGTTGTCAAATTGGTTAAGACGCGCACATTAAATTGAGTATGAGATTCATGTCTATCTCGTTTTGACAAGTAGCGTCTCTAGGGGATTAGAGGAAAGACGGGTATGTCGCCTCTAGTCCCCGCTTTTTAAAAGGGGTGAAAGATGCAAAACTTCCATTACAATAAGCTTGAAACACTACAAAGTGAGTCCATTCCAGGAGAGAAGCAAGTCAAAAATTCTGCTGGTGGGTATGTATATCAAATTGATTGCTTCCAACAGCTAGAAAGGTTCCTTATCCTGAGTACAGCTGGAGGGACTTATTATGCTACTGAGAAAAAGCTATCAAAGGAGAATGCAGCAGTTGTTGAGGAATGCTTGAAGGAAAATGCATGTACAACTATCGATACTATTGTAGAAATTAGTGAAGGGGGGAAGGCTGTCAACAATGATCCTGCTATCTTTGCCTTGGCTATAGCTGCAAGTAATGAGAATGTAAATTGTCGTCGAGCTGCTTTTGATGCACTGCCTCATGTATGTCGCATCCCTACCCATCTCTTCCACTTCATGGAGTACCTCAAGGGTCTAAGGGGATTCGGAGGTAGCGGGCTACGTAAAGCTGTAGCTAAGTGGTATACCGAGAAGAATCCCGATAAGCTTGCTTATCACATGGTCAAGTATCAACAGAGGGATGGGTGGAGTAATAGGGATGTCTTGCGGAAGGCTCATCCTGTTGCGCCAACAAAAGAGCATGAGGCTATTTTTAGGTGGGTGACGCATGGAAGTGTGGATAGTTATATACAGAAGACAGCAAAGGTACCCCGCTTTCATAATGCACTACCTCCCGAGGATCTACCTCAAATCATTCATGTATTTGAGGAAGTAAAGCATCTCGGTGGTAGCAAGATGACAGACAGAGTAAAAATTATCGACGCTATCACTGATCACGGCTTAACACGAGAAATGATTCCAACAGAAGCTCTAGCTCACACTACTGTATGGGCAGCACTCCTAGAAAAGATGCCAATGACAGCAATGATACGCAACTTGGGGGTCATGACCTCCATTGGGTTGCTGAAACAAGGTAAGTGTTCGTCAGTTGATCATGTAGTCAATAGGCTACGTAACGAGGACTACCTCCGCAAGGCTCGTGTGCATCCCATGACTATTGTGAACGCTTTAAATATCTATGGCCAAGGTCATGGAATAAAGGGAAGTAAGACTTGGGATCCTGTAGGTAAGATCAAAACTGCCTTAGATGACGCCTTCTACAAGGCCTTTGACTTTGTAGAGCCTACAGGGAAACATATTCAGCTGGCAATAGATGTTAGTGGATCAATGAGGGATGCAAGCTGGAGTAGTACAAATAACAATGGCATATACATAGCAGGCACCTGTTTAACTCCAAGGGAAGCAGCTGCTGTTCTGGCTATGGTTGTTGCTCGTACTGAGGAGAATCATTACTTCACGGCCTTTAGTGACAAAATGGTGCCTCTTTCTATTACTGATCGTACAAGGCTTGAGGATGTGCTTAAAATTACCAGTGGCTTACCCTTTAACCGTACGGACTGTGCCCTACCAATGCTGTATGCACTAGATAAAAACATCGAGACAGACGCCTTTGTCATCCTTACAGATAATGAGACATGGTGTGGGAGTATCCATCCAACACAGGCCTTGGAGAAGTATAGGAAGAAGTTTGGGCCTACTAAGATGATAACAGTAGGTATGACGGCAACAAACTTCTCCATAGCAGATCCTAATGACGCAGGAATGCTGGATGTTGTTGGTTTATCCACCACAACGCCTTCAGTAATTTCTGAGTTTATTAGATGAAGTTGACGTATAGAGTCTCCAGTGGAGTAGATGCGCTGGAGACTCTCATAGTAGAAGGTAATGCTGAACATATACTAATAGGTACAGTAAACTCGGCTACCTCTTCAACGGTTGTGTTCACTGAATGGTTGTCCATAGACGGTACAACGAAGTTAGCCCTTTCTCCTGAGATGACGATTATGATGTGGTTAAGCTTAACCCAGGGAATGGTAGCTGATGAACGAATATCGTTAGAGGTACGTACTATGGCTTCTGCTGTCGTTAATGGTATACGAGATATGTATGGGAAAGAGAAGGTGCATTGATGGCTAGACGTTTAGACAGGATTCTCATTGTTGATCTAGAATGTACTTGTTGGAATGGACCTCCACCTGAAGGCCAGGATAAGGAGATAATAGAGATAGGATTATGTGAGTACGATCCTCAAATAGGCCTTCTTACTAACAGCAAGCGAAGTATCCTTGTACGGCCTGAAGAGTCAAAGGTTAGTTCCTTCTGCACTTCACTCACAAGTTTGACACAAGCTGATGTAGAGGAGGGTACAACATTAGCTGTAGCCCTAGATATCTTAGAAAATGACTATAAGTCGCGTTCACGTACTTGGGCATCCTATGGAGACTTCGACCGTCTACATATGCATAGAGAGTGTACCAGTAAGGGCTTTCGTTATCCTTTCGGCCCCTCCCATATCAACATTAAAAACCTCTACGCTGTAATGGGCAAGAAGAACAAGGAAATAGGTATGGCTGCTGCGCTAGAGGAAATGAAAATCAACTTGGAAGGTACTCACCATCGAGGCGTAGATGATGCATGGAACATTGGGAAGATCTTCCTTGAGTTGATGCGTTGGGGAGGGGTGGAGAGAAAATAAATGGATAAGCCTAAAGGATACGTACCCGCACATAAGGCATATATTAACGATTTACGCAAACAAAAACTTAGTCCCCTTGGTGCCGTAAAAAAATTATGTGGGGGCTTTCAAATAAATTCCTTTGTTGCAAATACTTATTTAGACTACTGGTGTGACATCAAACAAGAAGAATCAGGTGGAACCTGTGGAGACTGTAAATGTTGCCTGTGAAACCTGATTTTGTAACTGAAGACCAGCTGCTTAGTTTGGATGGACTCCATGAAGCTTATTCACACCATGAAAAGTATTCTTTATCTACCCAAGCCGTTATAATAAGTGACGACTTTGATGACTTTATAAGTAAAATGGACAAAAAAGAAGGTACCTAATGCTACTCAAAGATAAAAGGACAAATTTCTGGTTTGATAATCGTACCTCCCTCGACTTAAATAACCCAGGCAAGCTAGCGCGATTCTGTCCTCCATCTGGATGGAAACAGTCTATTATACTATTATGGTACAAGTTAAGGTATTGGGGACGTATTCTGATTAAAACACTAATGAGGATTACTGGAGTACAATAAATGCTATTCACAGATCGCTCTAGATACATCCAACGAACATCCAACTGTCCCAGACGCTGGTACTTAGGCTATGAAGCATACGGAACTGGCATTACACCTGGAGGATCCTACATTCCTCTGGCTACAGGGGGATTTGCACATAATATAACAGAAAAAACTCTCCTTGAAGTCCAGGCCCATAGTACTATAAAGGATCAAACCTTTCGCAATATTATTGGTGATGTTTTAAACGATTATCATACAGCGGTTGGTGAGTCAGGCTTCATGGATGTTGAAGGTTATGAGGAAGTTGAACATATTGTCTATGAGCAGTGTGCTTTGGTTGAAGGACTCTTGTGGTGCTGGTACGATTTTGTTCTGCCAGGATTCATTGATGAGTATGAGATCATTGCGGTTGAACAGGAATATGAGTACATCATGCGGTGTACTTGTGGATTAGAGACTGTTGGTACAGTAGAGGATCACCATGGTCGAAGCTGTAACGGTGTGGTTTTAATGACTCGACCTGATATCATTGCAGCATCTAAGGATAACGGTAAATACGTATATACAGAAATTAAGACAGGTGCACAGCTTGATCCTAAGGATTACGATAACAACATCCAGTTTGCATTTGGGGCAGTGGCAGTAGAGAGAGTACTCGATAAAAAGGTTGAACAGTCATATGTACACGGGATGATCAAGGGCTCCAGGAAGGGTAAATACGACCCTGCTACTAAGAAGTATTCAGGTGATAAGCGTGAAACTAGTCCCCTATGTTACGCATATGTACGTCCTTCTGTTCCGCCATTGATAGCACAAGATATTCAACCTAAGTATAATTGGGTAGGCGACGATGGAAAGAATCATCGTGCAGGGAAGGCCTACACCAAAACTCCTGTATGGAAAATTGATTTTGGTTCTATTCCTATGAGTGTGTCTGAATATTACACCAGAGAGATTATGAAGGAGAAAGACGCACAGGATTTAGTTACTGTCCTCGGACCTTTTGATTACCCTGCCTTTTTAGTAAAAGAGGCTATTCAGGAAATAGGTGCTGATGAACAATACTATGGAACTGTGTTGGATACCCTTGATAGCGTGCGAGACGCATATGGAGAGGGATCTGAACAAATGCAAGACGCTCTCGCTGAGACTATACCTAGAAGTTGGGACTGCAAGAAATGGAGTTCCACTTGTCCTTATACTATGATATGCTTCCGGAGGGAAGGTTGGGATTACCCACTCGAAAAATACACGGAGGGTGGTCAACATCTATTTAATCGGCGTTCCCCAAATCATCCAATCGAGGGTGAGTACAAGGAGACATTTAAATGCTTAAAGGAAGAAAAATAGCGGATTTACTGGCTTTTGGTTTGTGTATTGCTGGCTTCGTTGGCTTACTTATAGGCTATATTTATACGCAGCACATAGCTAATGAGGAACATAAGGCTTTTATCGTGGAGCAACTACAAGGTGTAGAGAAACGTATTCAGCAGCTTGATGCGGGAATACAATTCGATGTACGTCGTAGAAGGCTCCTGCTTAACTTACGAGATGAGATTCAACGTATCAACCCTGACATCGAAGTGGTAACAGCTTACGATTACGCAGTGCTCGTTATTGAAGCATGCGAGAAGTACCCTTCAGTTGATCCAAGGATGTTGGTAGCTATTGGTGCTGTAGAGAGTGGGTACAAAACAGCTGCAATCAGTACGGCTGATGCACGGGGTCTTTATCAACTATGGCCCGCAACAGCAAGGACTTTGTTTAGAGCTTTGTCGTGGGAATACTCGACGGACCTTCTACATAACCCTGTATACAATACCGAATTGGCAGCGTTATATTTAGAAATATTACACGTTACGCACCCAGATAATGTTGGATCGGTGTTAGCTGAGTACAACGGTGGACCTCGGAATGCACACTATTTTGAGATAGGCAGTTCTATGATAGCTAGGGAGACTGCTCAGTATGTTGTGAAGGTGTCTAATGAGTGGGAGGCTATTAAGGGGAGGGTTGGGGATCAATGATGTGGTATTGTAATGAACATACTTGTGTAGCAAGGCACCCTACTGATCCTACACGAACTGTAGGCTATAAACTAGTATGTCCACATCCTAATGAGAACAAGGCCTGGTTAAAACAACAATCAGATGTTTTTACAGATACCTTACATATTTGCCCTAAGGACAATATCCTCACAGATATAAAAATAAGGACGTACAATGGAAAATAAAAAGTTCTGCTGTAATAAGAACCGCGCAGAAGAAATTGTTGATTGGCTATTTGCTGCAATTAGTGACCATAGACGAAGAGATCCTGATGCGTGGGCAGAGTGGGTAGAGTATGTAGAAAAGCATCTTGATGCAGTTGGAAGGGTTGGGGATCAATAATGGATGACAGGGGGGACTTTCTGTGTACTGATGATCCATTAACTGGAATGTTTACTGCAAAGCAAATTGCAGAACGCATAGTAAATACCTATATGACTCTTGACTCGTCAGTAATAATTAGGGAATTTCATCTAGAGGGGTGGACAAAGTATATCAAGAAACAACTGGATTTCCGTCTAAGCGTAGGTAGAGCACAAGGGGGAGCATTTTAAATGATCAAACAGCACATAATCATCTCTTGTGATGCTGAAGGGTGTATAAATCGTTATGTAGAGGAAGTAAATACACACACAGGACAGCAGATTTTTTGTCCTTATCTCCCTAACGGTTGGCATAGAATAGAACACGAAGTACGTGATAAACACGACTTTCAACATTACTGCCCAATGCACTCAGTAGAAATTTCTGTTACTGTAAAGGATATATAATGAAGCGACCTAGAGAGGAGTCAGCTGAAGTAATTATCAATGCCTTCATTGAAGATATTGACGAACATATCCTACGTAAGTATGACCTCCTTCTTGGGCAGATTGCGTTATATGCACCTGTGGGAGGAGTAACACTGGAGGATCTACGAAAGTCGTGGATAAAGACTTTAGATGTACAATTAAAATTGCGAGATAAGCGTGCAATTGCTACAAAAAAATTACTAGCAGAGATAAAGGAAGTAAGAACGAATCAGGCATTGGGGATAATGATTAAAGGTGGACAATGAAGGAGGATAAATGTCAGACATGTATTTACAAGCAGTAGCAGATAAAAAGAACGAAATACAATTCTACTTGCACGGCGGTTTGATGCCTGAATCTTTTAGGCGTCCTGATATAGATACAGCATTAGAACTCCTTAGGGAGGGCATGAAGCTATCTCCATTCTATCCTGTTATACGGCGTTGGTCTCCAGCGTTAACACAAGATCTGGGAGAACAACTTACTCCAGGATCCCTGAGGTTTTGGAAATTATATGCACCGCAACAATTATGATAAGGAGGATAAATGTCAACAGTTAGATCAAACTCCGTCACACTCTTAGTAGGTGATACAGGAACAGGTAAAACCTCTCTCCTGGCAACCTACGCCGATTGGGTGTGGCAAAAACACAAAAAGATAACACTCTTGTATACTTCCGATGGAGGAGGATTTGGTACAAGTATTGAAGCGCTCATAAAAAAAGGCATCATATGGGTATGGAAGATGCGTACTAGGGGTCATGCCTTTGAAACATGTGCGCGGGCAAGCCAAGGTTACTGGCCAGCTCAGATAGATCCTGAGTCAGGAGAAACTTCTCCAGGCTGTACACTGCTTCCTGCTACACAAACAGAATACACCCTGTTTTGTAGTGAGGGACATAAGGTAATGACCAAAACTAATCGCAATGCGTTTGCTATTGGTGTTCTGTGTAAAGAGTGTAAAAAGAAAGTAACATTAAAGACGGGCACTATTAAGGAAAAGTCCCAACGTACTGCTGGATTTGAGAATGTTGGGGGTGTTTGTCTAGATGGCTTGACTTCCATGTCGAATTGGATTATGCAGGACATGGCGAAGCGGGCTGGTAACTTAGAGCTAAAAGGTGAAGAAAGTGCCTTAGGAGGCAGAATAGCGGACGGTGAGATGTTTTTCGGTGGCAACAACAGGTCACACTATGGCTTCGCACAGGTGAGGGCAGAAGAATGGCTAAATAACACCACAACGATCCCTGGTCTAGTGGCTCCTCCCATCTATACAGCACGAGAGGAAAAAGGGACAGACTCTACATCTAGACTGGCTGTGTACGGGCCTAAAATAGCAGGGTCAGCCAAGACAGCAGAGGTTCCTTCTTGGGTAGGTAACTGCCTAGGTACTTGTATCATGACCGACGACAAAGGAAATCCTGAATGGCGTCTGTATCTGACACAATACCGAGAAACAGATGGAATACCGCATCTGTGTAAAACGAGGGCAATGCCGGGAATGATGCCTGACTTCCTTTCTGATGTATATGGAGAGTATTTTACCGTATTCAACCTAGGTCACTTTTTTGACCTACTTGACTCCGCACTTGAACAAACAATCAAGAATTCAGATCAGAAGTATACGGATGCTCCTGGATTACCACAGTCTCTTTTATCTTTACAACCTAAAAAGGAGGTAGTACCTATAAAGAATCCTACTGTTAGACCTGTAGCCAACCCAGTACCAAAAGTAGCTAAGCCTCTACCTAAGCCTGGAATGGTAAGACCCCCTAATAAACCACTTCGTCCTGCAAGGACAATTCAACAAACAAATGGAGGAACAAATGGGAAGCATTAACGACATAGAACTTGAAAAAGATGTAGTTGAGACAGGATGGGATGATATTCCTGAACAAACTGTGGGGATGGTTACCCCTCCGCAGCCAGGACCATATCACTTCATGCTGCCAGACAATCTAGATGATGTATGGCAAACCATGGATGCCACAGTCAATGGAAACAAGGTACAACGTCTGTGGGCTATCTTTGACACTGAGCATCCTCTGACCATTACCCACAGTAAGGGTGGTGCTTGTAACGGAGATAACTTCAACACTCGCATTTCTACAGCAGAACGTGGAAGAACTAAAGCTAAGATCATGGTTAGTGACATGGTGTATCTCCTCCGTGGCGGTCTAGGTATGGAAGAGCGTCCTGAAGGAAGCATGGGGCTTGCACGTGAGTTAATGAAATACGCTGGGTGTGAATTTGGTGCCGACATTGAATGGCGTGCATTTTGTAATCCCAAGAAGGAAATCTACATGACCGATGCTGAAGGAAACAACCAAAAGTCTGAAGGAGATTTGGGTTGTGGAAACTCCTTCTGGCAGAAGGACATTCCCCGAGTAAATGGTATATACACAGATCGCTTTGAATGTACCGATTGTGGTGCTTCATTGATAGCATTCGCTAACCTCGTACGCTTCCATCGTGTTGCTACTACAGTAGAAGCTGATGTTGCAGTAGAGGCTGAATAGGACTTGGAGGAGGGAGGCTGTAGGGTCTTCCTCCTTCTGGGAGTTAATATGTTAACACCTGAAAGCATAAAGTCAGCCATTCTTGGTGAGATCCTTGATGAGAGGCATAATCAAGACGAAAAGTGGGGTGAGCAGAATCATGATGACCCCATGTGGGCTTGTATTCTCATGGAAGAAGTAGGAGAGACTACGCAGGCTATATTTGATCTTACACAGTGTATCTATAGTGAAGGGACATACGATACTTGTAGTGATAAAATACGTGAGGAGTTAATCCAGGTAGCTGCAGTAGCTGTAGCTTGGTTAGAATGTATTGATCGGCGTTGAATATGAGTTGCGATAGATGTTGTCATGAAACGATTAGATACATTGTTGGTCGTGTATGTGAGACTATTTTTTGGGTGGCGTTATTCTATTTTTCGTGTGGTAGGCCTCAGTGAAGGAAGTAATGCCCCCTAGTCCACTTAGTATGTATTGTAGAGGAAAAGGAATGAAAGGCCCTGTCCAACGTATTACTGGCAGACTACAGATAAGTGAAGGAGCAGTTAAGTATACCAAACTCCTCACTGTAGCCTGTGTACGAGATTGTATCTGGGACATGACTAAGTTCGCCACTAGGGATGTTGTTTACCGCATTAGTGCTTTTATATATAAAAAGAATATCAAGCCCCAGGGTTCTATACTTATACGTAGAGAGTGGTTTGCTGATTATTATGAAGAAGATCCTTACTATGGAGAGACAGAGAGATTTCCTTGTATTTCAATGGAGGTAGTATGAAAGCCACAGCTAGACACCCAGGAAGAAAAATTAAGGTCACAGCTAGGCTAAAAGATAGGCATACAGGTGAAATAAAAGACTATGTATACGAGAGTACTAACGATAATATTGCATGGCAATGGACAGAAGGTAACTACAGCTGTGATTGTAACAGGAGTATAGCATTTTACGGCTTGACTTTAGATAATAAGGCTGTGTTATCATGTAGTGGTGATGAAAATAGAATCGAGTTAGTTAGTTTGAGGCACTAAAATGATAAAAAGAGAAATAACTACAGCAGAGATAAGACAAACCATTGGCTGTATTGACATAGCAACTGAACTCTATATAAAAAGTTGGGAGGCATTACAAGAAGGTATTCCTACATGTGGTGATGCAATTAGGCTTTGTGATGCAGATTATGCAGGGCAGTTTTATCATCATACATTAGAGAGAGCAAAGTTAGAGTTTTTGCGTATGAAGGGGAAGGATACTAAATAGATGATAGATAAACGATGGTGTGACATAGATGACACTGGACGTAACATTACAGACGTATGCAATGAATACCAACCAGACTTCATGACTTTAGCTTCTTCTGATGGTGTTATACAACAGTACCATTCTCTCGTGAAAGCGTGCGCGTCGTGTTGTCATTTAGGCTTGAGATTTTCTGAAACCTCTCAAACAGAGGATAGAAGTTAGATGTACAACCTAATCGTAGGCACCGCAGGCACAGGCAAAAGTTTCCTCCTCCGAGAGAAAGCAGCAGATGACCCCCATGCAAGGCTCACCGCCTCCACAGGTATAGCAGCCATCAACCTAGGTGGAGCATGCACAATCAACTCCCTCCTTGGCTACTTTGATACAGAAGACTTAACTGAAAGGTGGAAGCAGGGCAAGATAAATAAGCGGCTGGATTGGCTTTGGGAGAATGGTAAACTAGAACACATTTATATTGATGAAGTGTCTATGGTGTCTGGTAACCAGTTAACTATTCTATGCAAAGCTATTGATATACACAATAAGACTCGTCGAGATTCTCCTCTGTCGTTAACACTTAGTGGAGATTTTGCACAGTTGCCTCCTATCAAGGAACCTTTCGCATTTGAATCAAAAGTATGGCATGAGTTTGAAAAAAATGTATTGAAACTTACTGAAATACGTAGGCAAACAGACCTAGATTTCGTAGAGGCACTACAGAATGTACGCCAAGGAAGACCTACTAAAGCACTTGAGTTCTTTGAGCCCTATATGCACAAAATGACAGATTCTATGTTTATGGGTACTACAATAAAAGGGAAGAACATAGAAGTAGATCACTTCAACAACATGAGGATTAAAAAGATAAAGGGCGAGGAAATAGTATTAAAAACTAAGCGTACTGGGAAGCAAATGGCTGAGTGGTACAAGATACCTGATGAGGTGGTACTACGTAAGGGAGCACTAATAATGATCCTCCGTAACAAGAAGGAGGATTACGGTTCTCAGGATTTTATTTATGTCAATGGAGATCTGGCCATATATATCTGTGGTGACAATGACGTGATAACTGTTAAATTGTGTCGGACAGATGAAGAGATAAACATACCTATTACTATATTAGAGTACAAGGTACCAGCATCAGTTGATAAATGGGGAGTGGAGAAGGGAGAAAAAACTATTGGTCAGTTACAGTATATTCCAGTGCGGGTGGCATTTGCAACGACGGTACATAAATCACAAAGTCTGACTTTAGATAAGGTCCAGGTTGATTTTCGTAACAGATTCTTTACCCATCCTGGAATGCTGTATGTGGCATTATCGAGGTGTAGATCACCGGAAGGACTTAGATTAGTTGGGAAACCAACGGCGTTTATGCAACGGTGTGTGTTTGACCCAAAGATACGAAAATGGCTATAAACCTCTGGGAAGAGTGTAATGGTCTACGAGAAGCATGGCACAAAGTTCGTTATGAAATTGAAGGAGGAGAAATGACTAAAGCAGATAAATTACGGGAAGAAGTTAGTGGGTTCCAAGATCCAGTACCAAA